>ERZ827524.15-NODE-15-length-243138-cov-7.531082_pt1 | contig 243138 bp, 215 predicted proteins | sample MGYA00519702_ERZ827524 | MGnify/ENA primary metagenome ERZ827524 (study PRJEB31778, sample SAMEA3449341) | human gut metagenome | biome: human gut; feature: human-associated habitat; material: faeces | place: United Kingdom | collected 2010/2012 ...
TAAAGTGGCACGCGAGCTGGGTTCAGAACGTCGTGAGACAGTTCGGTCTCTATCTATCGTGGGCGTGGGAGTTTTGAGTGGTGCCGTCACTAGTACGAGAGGACCGTGATGGACAGACCTCCGGTTTACCAGTTGTGCCGCCAGGCGCACCGCTGGGTATCTGAGTCTGGATTGGATAAGCGCTGAAAGCATCTAAGTGCGAAGCCAGCCGCAAGATGAGAACTCCATTGAGGGTCGTCAGAGACGATGACGTTGATAGGATGCAGGTGTAAAGACAGCGATGTCAAAGCCGAGCATTACTAATTGCCCGAACACTTTCTTTATTATAGTTCATAGTTTCAACTGTATTTTCAGTTCATTATCTTGTTTTGCTTGTGTGCAAATACGTCATACCCCATTATCAGGTGGTTATTGCGGTGAGGTCCCACCTCTTCCCATTCCGAACAGAGAAGTTAAGCTCACTTGCGCCGATGGTACTGCAATGCAATGCGGGAGAGTAGGTAGCCGCCTCCTTTCAATTTCAGAAGCCTCGATTACGAAAGTAGTCGGGGCTTTTCTGTTTTTCCTACAGTTCTGCTTTCTTATCGCAGCTTTATCCCACAGATTACGCGGCTCCTTTTATCTTTTTACCTATTCGGTCCTGGATTTTGTAAATGTGTATAGATTCAAAATAAAAAAGGCTGACCAATAAGGTCAGCCCAATTTGATATTATTTGTTTTTACGGTGATTTCGTGTCTTCTGCTTTGACTTTTTCGCTTTGCTGGAAGAAGTATTAGCTGCAGGCTTTTCCTTGCGTACAGGAGCCGAATCGCCAGCTAGGGTGAAATCTAGTTGTTTCTTTTCCAAGTTGGCTTGCGCCACCTTGATGCGGATAGCATCGCCTAATTGATATTTATTATGGTGGCGACGACCAATCAAACAGAAGTTCTTTTCGTCGAAGTCGTAATAATCGTCAGCGATGTCGCGCATCGGAATCATTCCTTCACAATGGTTTTCGTCTATGGTAGCATAAATTCCGTAAGAAGTAATACCGCTTATATGGGCATCGAATTCCTCGCCGAGTTTATCTCCCATGAATTCTACCATCTTATATTTGATACTGTCACGTTCTGCATTCTGTGCAATCTGTTCCATTTCAGAGCAATGCTCACAGAGTTCTTCGTAATGTTTCTCGTTGGCACTTCTGCCGCCATCTGCGTACTTAGTAAGCAAGCGATGAACCATCGTATCCGGATAACGGCGTATAGGTGAGGTGAAGTGGGTGTAGTATTCAAATGCCAGTCCAAAGTGTCCGATGTTGTGAACGGAGTACTTTGCCTTCATCATGGCTCGGAGTGCAACCATCTGGATGAGGTTGTTCTCTGGTTTGCCTTCGCAATCTGACATCAACTTGTTGAGACTTCTTGCTGTAGCGCCTTTTGTACCCTCTGTTTTCATCTTATAACCAAACTTCACAACGAATTCACGCAAGGTTTCCAACTTCTGTGGGTCCGGATTGTCATGAATACGATAAGGAAGCGTCTTTGGCTTCTTTCCTTTCTTTACCTTTCCGATACTTTCAGCCACCGTACGGTTGGCGAGTAGCATGAATTCCTCTACGAGTTTATTGGCATCCTTAGAGCGCTTGTAGTAGCAGCTTACTGGTTTCCCCTTTTCGTCAACGTCGAAATGCAACTCTTCGCGGTCAAACTTAACAGCACCATTTTTGAATCTTGCGGCACGAAGTTTCTTAGCCAGTCTGTCAAGCGTAATGAGCTGAAGTGCGTTTTCTCCCTGATAAGGATGTTCCTTGGTTTCGGCTGGAGCAGGTTCGCCAGTACCATCAATCACACCATTTGCTTCGAGGAGTTCCTGTACCTCTTCATATTTATATCGGCGGTCGCTCTCGATGACGGTATGTACGATGCGATAGTTCTTGACTTCGGCATTGTTGTCGAGTTCGAAGATGACGCTGTACGCAAGTTTTTCCTCATTAGGACGAAGCGAGCAGATAAAGTTACAGAGACGCTCTGGGAGCATCGGGATGGTGCGATCTACAAGATATACAGATGTTGCACGTTTCACAGCTTCCTTGTCGATGATACTGCCCTCTGTGACGTAATGTGATACATCTGCGATATGAACACCTACCTGCCAGTTACCATTCTCCAATCTCTGGATACTGAGGGCATCATCAAAGTCCTTGGCATCCTTCGGGTCGATGGTACAAGTGAATACCTTGCGGAAGTCCTCTCGTTCTTTGTAATCCTGTTCTGTGATTTCGCCGCTTATCTTGTTGGCTGCATCTTCTACATTCTTTGGATATTTATAAGGTAATCCATATTGAGCAAGAATAGAATTCATCTCAACATCATTATCACCCATCTGGCCAAGAATGTCAACAACCTCGCCAATAGGACTCTTGTTTTCTCCATCCGGCCACTCGATAATCCGGACTACTGCCTTATCATCGGTCTTTCCTCCCTTCACCTTTCTTCTAGGAATGATGATGTTGTGAGCAAAGACATCGCCAGGTGTCACGAGGTAAGCCAGATCCTTATCTACTTTCAGACGTCCTACGAAGGTATCTTTAGCGCGTTCAAGGATTTTGTTGACCTGTGCCTCCTTGATGTGATTCTTACGACGAGCCAGGAAGGTGAATTCCACCCTGTCGCCATTAAGTGCTCCCATCGAATTGCGTTCAGAAACGAAAATAGGCTTCTCGCTATCATCAGGGATAACAGAGTTTTTGCCATTTGCCTTTCTGACAAATTTACCTTCCATCACCTGTATGCTTTGATTCAGGCGATAAGAATTATCACTTACCTTAGCCAGGTAGTCATCCCATGCCATTTCCTCCATAATGTCAATCGCCAGCATCTTGAGCGGATGCGTCGTAAGACGGAGGGAACGGAATATCTCTTTAAAGCTGAGCGTTTCGCCCGGTCTTTCGGCAAAGAATTCCTGCAGCATCTCAGTGAGCTGCGCTTTGTTCATTCTTTTGCCACCTTTTTTACCTTTTCCCATAAATTATGACTATTATTAGTTTTATAAGGCAAAGAAACAAAAAAAAAAGGAGAAAACAAAGTTTCTTGGCATCTTTTTTCGTTTTTTATTAAATATGAGGCAAAACTGACCATAATATTTCTTCATTTTTCGTATTTCAGAGCAGAATATAGCTTATTGATTCTTTTTGTCTATTCGTAAATGTAGTTCTTCCAAAATTGTGTTTAGGGGGTCTTGGATGTTACAATACTGTTACAACTTGAAATATCGGTAACAAATATTTCGTAATAACGGAAATTCTTATTATATTTGCAACCGAAACGTAACAAACATTTCCACAAATACAAATGAATATGGATACAAGTCAATATCTTGTGATTTTTTTTCAGATTCTCGGTTCTTTAGCTTTGCTCATCTATGGTATGAAGGTGATGAGTGAGGCATTGCAGAAGATGGCAGGATCTCAGTTGCGCCACATTTTGGGCGCTATGACAACCAACCGATTTACGGGAATGCTTACAGGTACCTTTATTACCTGTGCCGTTCAGAGTTCCTCTGCAACTACCGTTATGACGGTTTCTTTTGTAAATGCAGGTTTGCTGACTTTAGCCCAAGCTATTTCCGTTATTATGGGTGCCAACATTGGTACCACGTTTACGGCATGGATTATGTCGCTGGGTTATAATGTAGATTTAACGATTGTCGTATTCCCTGCGTTCTTCCTCGGCATTATGCTGATTTATAGTAAGAAGCGCCGTTATTTCGGAGATTTCCTTTTTGGTATCGCCTTCCTCTTCTTCTCGCTCGTTCTGTTGAGTAGTGCGGGTAAGGCTCTTGATCTGGAACATAATCCGGCGGTTATCGATTTCTTTGGTTCTTTTGATACGAAGAGTCATTTCACGATTGTAGTCTTCCTCCTGATTGGTACGCTTATAACCTGTATCGTACAGAGTTCGGCAGCTGTGATGGCCATCACCATCTTACTCTGTTCTACGGGTGTACTTCCTATCTATCTGGGCATAGCCTTGGTAATGGGTGAGAATATCGGAACTACCGCTACAGCCAATCTTGCCGCTTTGGGTGCCAATGCCCAGGCTCGACGTGCAGCCTTGGCCCATCTGGTATTCAATGTCTTTGGTGTAATCTGGGTTCTCTGCCTGTTCTATCCATTTGTAGATTTCGTTTGCTCTATCGTGGGGTATGATCCTGATAGTGGTATGTCTGCGGCACAGAAGGCAAAGTTGTTGCCAATTGTCCTGGCGATGTTCCATACCTGTTTCAATGTTTGTAACACGGGCGTTCTGATTTGGTTTATCCCACAGTTGGAAAAAGTTGTCTGCAAACTTATCAAGCCTAAGGCAGATAAGGAGGATGAAGATTTCCGTTTGCGCTTTATCCAGGCTGGCATCATGAAGACACCAGAACTTTCAGTCTTCGAGGCACAGCAGGAAATCGGAAGTTTCGGCGAGCGTATCCACCGTATGTTTAGTATGGTGAGAGAGTTGCTGGATACTCAGGATTCCAAGACTTTCGACAAACTCTATGAGCGTATCGAGAAGTATGAAGGTATTTCTGATAATATGGAGATAGAGATTGCTAAGTATCTTGATCAGGTGAGCGATGCTCATCTGAGTGATGATACCAAGGCGAAGATCCGTGCGATGTTGCGTGAGATTTCTGAAATCGAGAGTATTGGTGACAGTTGCTTTAATCTTGCCCGCACCATTAAGCGCAAGGGTGAAAACAAGGAGGAGTTTACTGCCAAGCAGAGTGAAAACATTCATCAGATGTTTAAGTTGGTAGATGAGGCGCTGACTCAGATGAACTATATGTTTGCTCATGAACGCCATTCTATCAGTCTCAACCATACGTACAATATCGAGACTGAGATTAATAATTATCGTACTCAGTTGAGAAACCAGAACCTGGATGATGTAGATAACCATCTTTATACCTATGGTGTAGGTACATTGTACATGGATATCATTCAGGAATGCGAAAAACTGGGTGATTATGTGGTTAATGTCGCCGAGGCTCGCATGGGAGTCAGAACATCTGAGGCTGTATAATGCAGAATGTTATTGATAGAAAGAAAATAAAAGTAATAAAAGCAAACGGGGAAGTATCAATGGATGCTTCCCCGTTTGCTTTTATTACTTTTATATTCTGAATGTTTTTATTTTTCCAATATTTCCTTCAGTTCCTTCATACCATCTGAAGCCCCTTTCATGATGTGCTCTATCTTGTAATATCCATTGGTGTTTACGGCACCCGGGTCTATCAGATAGATAGGAATGTGAGGCTTGGTATATGAAATCAGACCTGCAGCAGGATAAACGTTGAGTGAGGTTCCGATAATGACGAAGATATCGGCTTGCTGTACAGCTTCGGCTGCCGGCTCAATCATAGGAACGCTTTCGCCGAAGAAAACGATAAATGGGCGCAACAGGCTTCCATCTCCAGCTTCGGTTCCCGGCTTTACCTCGCAGTCATCCTCAGGTAATTCCTTGATGTAGCGATAGTCGTAAGGGTCGCGTGAAGAGCAAACCTTTGATAGTTCGCCATGCAGATGGATTACATTCTTGGAACCTGCCTTCTCATGCAGATTATCTACATTCTGGGTGATTACCGTCACATCGAAGTCTTTTTCCAGTTCCTTGATGAGTTTATGCCCCTCGTTAGGTTGCGCAGCATAGAGTTTATGGCGCAACATATTATAGAAGTTTGTTACTAGGGTAGGGTCAGCTTCCCATCCCTCATGGGTAGCTATCTGTTCTACAGGATAGTTTTCCCATAATCCATCATTGCCACGAAAAGTTTTGAAACCACTCTCCACAGACATGCCTGCACCGGTTAAAAATACGAGTTTCTTCATCTTATCACGTTTTAATTATTCATATTTTCTTAATCTTTTATTAAGAATGCACAAATTTAGCAATTTTTCTGCAAATAACATCGTTTTAAGCGAGAAAAATGTTATCTTTGCACTCGTTTTAAGGACAAAAAGTACATTTTAAGATTATTAATACATTATTATAAATAAATTTTATGGATAAAGTAAGTTATGCTTTGGGCATCGGCATCGGTCGCCAGTTGGCTTCTATGGGTGCAGAGAGTTTGAATATTGATGATTTTGCACAGGCTGTAAAGGATGCCATCGCCGGTAAACTTCAGCTCGGCGAGCAGGAGGCTCAGGAGTTGGTACAGAACTTCTTTGCAGAGCAGGAGGCTAAGGCTCAGGCTGCTGCTGCCGAGAAGGGCAAGGTTGCTAAGGAAGCTGGTGAGAAGTTCCTCGCCGAGAACGGCAAGAAGGATGGTATCATCACTACTAAGAGCGGTTTGCAGTATCAGGTTTTGCGTGAAGGTAATGGCAAGGCTCCTAAGGCTACCGATCAGGTTGAGTGCCACTATGAGGGAACGCTTATCGATGGTACTAAGTTTGATAGCTCTTACGACCGTGGTCAGACTGCTACCTTCCCATTGAACCAGGTTATCGCTGGTTGGACAGAGGGTCTTCAGCTCATGACCGAGGGTGCCAAGTTCCGTTTCTTCATCCCTTATCAGTTGGGTTATGGCGAGCGTGGTGCTGGTGCATCTATCCCTCCATTCTCAGCATTGATTTTCGATGTAGAGCTCGTTGCCGTTAAGTAATCTGTTAGTAGATATATTTAAATGAAGTAAAGGCAATCCTGGAATATAATAGATAAAAATAAAGATTTAAAATATAAATAAGGAAATGAAAAAGTTATTTTTCGGAGCCCTCGTGGCTTGTGCTGCTGCAACATTCGTAGGTTGTGGCAATTCTACTCCTAAGGCAGATCTCAAGACTGATGTAGATACTATGAGCTATGCTATGGGTATGTCTCAGACTCAGGGTCTGAAGGAGTTTATGGTAGAGCGCATGGGCGTTGATACTGCTTACATGGATGATTTCATCAAGGGTCTTAACGATGGTGCCAACGCTGGTGACGACAAGAAGAAGGCTGCTTACTACGCAGGTATTCAGATTGGTCAGCAGATCTCTAACCAGATGGTTAAGGGTATCAACCACGAGGTATTCGGTGAGGATTCTACAAAGTCTATCTCTCTGAAGAACTTCATGGCTGGTTTCATCACAGGTACTACTGGCAAGAAGGGCTTGATGACAGTTGAGCAGGCTGCTCAGATAGCTCAGGCTAAGATGATGGCTATCAAGGCTAAGAACATGGAGAAGGAATATGGTCCTAACAAGGTTGCTGGTGAGAAGTTCCTCGCTGCCAACAAGAAGAAGCCAGGAGTTGTTACTCTGCCTTCAGGTGTTCAGTACAAGGTAATCAAGGAGGGTAACGGTCCTATGCCAAAGGATACTTCTATGGTTAAGGTTAACTACGAGGGTAAGACAATCGACGGCAAGGTATTCGATTCTTCTTTCAAGCGTGGCCAGGCCGTAGATCTCCGTGCTAACCAGGTTATCAAGGGTTGGACTGAGGCTTTGGTTCACATGCCAGCAGGTTCTGTTTGGGAGGTTTACATTCCTCAGCAGTTGGCTTATGGTGAGCGCGAGCAGGGTCAGATCAAGCCATTCTCTGTATTGATCTTCAAGATTGAGTTGATTTCAGTAGGTGGCAAGTAATTTTTGTGGGAACTCATTTTTATAGAGGACTTATAAATGAAGAAAATATTAATGACAGCACTCGTCCTCGTGGCGGGTGCTTCTTTGTTTACAGCTAGTGCTGCAAGCAAAAAGAAGGTTAAGAAGGCGGCTACTCTTGTCGAGTTGAAATCATCAGCCGATTCTTTGAGTTATGTAGCTGGTATGAATGCCACTCGTGGTCTGATTCCTTATATCCAGCAGAGTTTTCAGGTAGATACTGCCTATATGGAGAATTTTCTTCGCGGTTACAAGGATGCGCTTGCCATGGGAATCAATCCTAAGACCGTAGCTTATTCTGCAGGTATGGAGGTTGCCAAACTGGTAGAGAAGCGCGTATATCCTGGCACAAAGGAAGAGTTGAAGAGTACAGGCGATTCTATCAGCCATGCTATGTTCCAGAATGGTTTTATCGCAGCTTTGGCTAATGATACTACATTCTTTACCTCTAAGACTGCTGCCGATTTCCAGAAGGAAGCTTTGGCTGGTGCCGGCGAGAAGTTCCTTGCTGCTAATGCCAAGAAACCTGGTGTAAAGGTGTTGCCTAGCGGTTTGCAGTATAAGGTGATTACCGAAGGTCATGGCGAGGTGCCTAAGGCTAGCGATGAGGTAGAAGTTATCTACGAGGGTCGTCTGATTGATGGTACCGTTTTTGATGCTACATCCAAGCATGGTGGCAGCAAGACAGATAAGTTCCGTGCCAACGGATTGATCAAGGGTTGGACCGAGGCGCTTACTCTGATGCCTGTGGGCAGTAAGTGGCAGCTTTACATTCCTTACGAGTTGGCTTACGGCGAGCGTCAGGCTGGTCAGATTCCTCCATACTCTACTTTGGTGTTCGATCTTGAGCTGGTTAGCATCGTAAAGCCAGAGGTTAAGCCAGAGCCAGCAGACAAACAGAAAGAAGATGCAGCAGTAAAGAGTGCCGACAAGAAGGTTGTTAAACCTGTAGCCAAGAAAGCTGCGCATTCAAAGAAGAGAAAGTGATTACGAAATTCATTTCAACAAGTAATTACTACTAAAATATAATAAGGTAAGAGTCAAGGATAGAGTGTTATCTTTGGCTCTTTTGTTTCTTTTACGTTTGTGTTTGTTGCTTTTGCATAAAAAACGGGAAAGCGAATCTGTTAGTTCTCTTATTTGCATTATCTTTGCAGAAGATAAGCTGCACTCGGCAAAATATTCAAGCAAGCTTGATATTCTGCGCTCGTTTGCATTATCTTTGCACATGATAATAAACAACTTCAATAATCATATTTTTAATCTAAAAGATAATGATGAAACAAATTACAACAACCGTATGTGCAACTGTGCTGATGGCTAGTTGCTGTAACATAAACAATACGGAGCAGCAAGTGAACCAACAGGTAGATGAACTCTACTGCAGAATGTCACAGCCAGAGCGTATCGCTCAGTTGAGAAGTGGGTATATGGATGAGCTTTTTGATGCGGAAGGCAATTTGGATACCGTCAAATGCAAGCAGCTCATTCCTTATGGTATTGGACATTTTTCCCAGTACGCCAGTCAGGAATTGGTTGATGCCAATTTCTTGCGAAAGCGTGTAGCTGTTGTACAAGATTGGTTGATGCATCATACCCCTAACGGAATCCCGGCTCTTTTTCACGAGGAAGTTCTTTCGGGTATCAATACGCAAGATGCAACAGTCTATCCACAGCAGATAGGTCAGGCTTGTTCGTTCAATCCAGAGTTGGCAGAGCTCAAGACTTTGCAGACAGGTACTGCTCTTCGCAAGATGGGTGGCGTATTGTCGCTTTCCCCTATGGTAGACGTCTGCCGTACTCCAAGTTTTAATCGTCTGGAAGAATCATACGGTGAGGATGGCTATCTTTCTGCCGTTATGGGTACTGCTTTTGTCAAGGGTCTTCAGCAGGGAGACCTCAAGAAGGGAGTGGGAGCTTGCTCTAAACACTATCTGGGATATGGTGGTGGCGGTGATGCTGATGAGAAGGAGATGATGGAAGATATTCTTTTGCCTCATGAGACGATGATTCGTCTGGCAGGTTGCAAGGCTTTGATGCCGGGTTATCATGCTGTTCATGGTACCAAGTGCGTGGCAAATAGTGAGATTCTCAACGATATTTTACGAGATTATCTCGGATTCGATGGAATGGTGGTGAGCGATTATACTGCCATTGACCAGTTGCCGGGACTAGATACTCCTCTTCAGAAAGCTGTGGCTGCTATCAATGGTGGCAATGATGTTGATTTCCCTAGAGGCGAAAACTATCAGTATTTACAGGAAGCCTTGGATAAGGGACTTGTTAAGAAAGAAGTCTTTGAGCGTGCTGTAAAGGATGTTCTGCGTTATAAAATTCGTGCAGGACTGATGGATAAAAATCCATATCTGTATAGTACGGAGGATGTAAAGCTTGATACTAAGGAAGAACGGCAGACGGCTTACGATATAGCTAGCCAGTCTATTGTCTTGTTAGAGAATAAAGGTGTTTTGCCTCTTGTGAAGGAGGCTGATGTTAACAGCGCCAAGCAGGTTAAGAATATCCTGCTCACGGGTCCTAATGCCAATTCTGTCTGGGCGATGTGTGGCGACTACTCTTTCCCTTCAATGTTCTATTTCTGGCAGAGTTGGAAGAAAAAGTGGGATGATAGCCACTTGCCACATATCGTTAAATTGCTAGAGGCAATGCAGGCAAGTAAACCTGAGGGTATTAATATTAAGTATTCTCGTGGTTGTGACTGGACAGAGGAGATAGAGACCAAGTTTGAAGAGTCTGGCGATAAGCGCGCCTGGGAGTATCAGCTCCTGCATCGCAAGGTTGATTCAGGCGAGAAGGCAGACAAGGCAGAAGCTTTGGCGATGGCAAAGGAAAGCGATGTTATCGTTGCTGCTGTAGGCGAAAATGTGATGCTCTGTGGTGAGAACCGTGAGCGAGATGGTCTCAAGCTTCCTGGTAAGCAAGAGGAATATGTTGAGGAACTCTTAGCTACAGGCAAACCTGTAGTCCTGGTAGTCTTCGGCGGTCGTGCGCAGGTTATCTCCAAGATAGCTAAGCGCTGTGCAGCAGTCATCCAGGCCTGGTATCCAGGTGAAGAGGGTGGTACAGCTGTGGCAGACATTCTTTATGGCAAGATTTCACCATCAGCCAAGCTGAGTGTCAGTTATCCTAATACTGAGGTTTATGAGCCTATCTGCTATAATTATTCCATCCGGCAGGATGCCCGTGTAGAGTGGCCTTTCGGTTATGGATTGAGCTATACAACCTTTGCCTATAAGAACTTGCGGGCAGTTAGGGAACTCTCTACTGCTTCAGAGTCGAGCAATATCTACTTTGAGGTTACCAATACGGGTAAGGTTCGTGCCGATGAGATAGCGCAGGTATATCTGTCGCCAACTCAGAGCAACCAGCAGATTCATCCTATCCAGTTGCAGGGCTTTGCCCGCATCTCTCTCAATCCTGGCGAAACCAAGAGAGTATGCATCAGGTTCTATACTGATCAGTTTGGTTATTATTCTCATCGAGGCAATCGTCAATGGAACATAGCTCCTGGAACGTATGAACTGAAGATTGGAGCCTCTTCTCAAGACATTCGTCTTAAGCAGCAGATAGTTTTGACGGGTGATAAAGTGGTGAAACCTTTGCGTGATCATTACTTCTCCGAGGTTATCAGATAAGCGTATGATTTTTCTACTAAAAGTAGCAAAATGCCAAGGCTTTTGGTTAAAAACAGTATAAAAAACAACAAAATGCACGGATATTGCAAAATATTCGTGCATTTTGTTTGCAGTTTCAATAGATTTTATTAATTTTGCTATCTGGTATAGAAAAGTACCTTATAAATAGAATAATATAAAACAAAACGAAATGGAGAAAATAGACAATCTAGACAGAAAGATTCTCGGCATCCTTTCTAAGAATGCCCGTATTCCTTTCAAAGACGTAGCAGCAGAATGTGGCGTGTCTCGTGCTGCCATCCATCAGCGTGTTCAGCACTTGATGGAGGATGGTTTCATCACCGGTAGCGGTTTTGATGTAAACCCTAAAAGCCTGGGTTATTCTACCTGCACTTATGTAGGTTTGAACTTGGAGCGTGGTAATATGTATAAAAAGGTGGTAGAGCGCTTGCAGAACATTCCTGAAATCGTAGAGTGCCACTTTACAACCGGTTCATACACCATGCTGATCAAACTTTATGCCCGCGACAACGAGCAGCTCATGGATCTGCTCAACAATAAGCTTCAGGCTATCCCTGGTGTGGTTTCTACCGAAACGCTTATCTCTCTTGAGCAGAGCATCAAGCGTGAGATTCCTGTACTTCTCGATGAAGATTAATAAGAGTCTCCATACCTGAGTACGATTTTTAGAAGATCTTGAATCATTATTTATTGAAAGATAAACAAATGGAAACATTTGACTTAGAGTCGCATCTCCAGGATGCATACTCTAGATTTCCCGAAGCGAAGCATCAGCCCATAATTGGTCTTACTGCCAATTATGAAGGTACCGATGCTACGCTTCGCGACCGTTATTATAAGCAGGTAATAGCGGCTGGCGGTACGCCGGTCATTATTCCTCCTGTTGCCGATGCTCAGGTCATCGTCAATACCCTGGAGCATCTTGATGGATTGATTCTGACGGGTGGCGGCGACCATAATCCGCTGTGGATGGGCGAAGAGCCTTCTCCCCGTCTTCACAACATCAATCAGGAACGTGATGCTGCCGAACTGATGATTACCCGATTGGCTTTCAACCGCCAGATTCCGATGCTTGGCATCTGCCGGGGCATCCAGACCCTTGCCATTGCGCTGGGCGGAAAGGTGTGCCAGGATATCAAGCAGCTGGTAAAGCACAGCCAGGATGCCGACCGTACAGAACCTACCCACATCGTAGAAATCAAGAAAGATTCCACCTTATATAATATATATAATAAGGAGAAGATTTTTGTCAACTCGTTCCACCATCAGGCGGTAAGCGAACCTGGCAATCATCTGCGTACCATCGCCAAATCTTCCGACCATATTATCGAGGCTGTAGAGAGTAGCGAGTATAAGCAGATTCTCGGTGTGCAATGGCATCCGGAATGGCTGGAAGAAGAAGGATTGAAGATTTTCCAATGGCTGGTTAATCAGGCTAACAACTTTTATGCAGCCAAGCAGTTGCATAAGCGCATCCTTACGCTCGATACCCATTGTGATACTCCGATGTTCTTCCCTCAGGGCATCAAGTTTGATCATCGCGATTCCCGCATCCTGGTTGATCTCCATAAGATGACCGATGGTCATCAGGATGCTACCACGATGGTAGCTTACCTGCCACAGCCTCAGATAGGCGAGAGCTTCAGCAGCAAGGTGGCTTTCGATGTAAAGGGACCTGCGCAGTATGCCGACCTCATCTTCGATAAGATAGAAGAGATTGTGAGCAAGAACAGTCAGTATCTCAGCATAGCCCGCACTCCTGCCGATCTTTATAGCGATAAGCGGAATGGCAGAAAGAGCATCATGCTCGGCATCGAGAACGGTCTCGCCCTGGAGCACGATATCAGTAACGTGAAGCATTTCGCCCAGCGCGGCATCGTTTATATCACGCTCTGCCATAATGGTGATAATGATATCTGCGATAGTGCCCGCGGTTGCAATACCAATAATGGTGTGAGCAGTTTTGGCGAGAAGGTGATTCATGAGATGAACCGCCTGGGCATCATGGTAGATTTGAGTCATGGTGGCGAGAAGAGTTTCTACGATGCACTTGATATCAGCCAGACGCCTATTGTCTGCAGCCATAGCAGCAGCCGTGCGCTCTGCGATGTGCCTCGCAATCTGACCGATGACCAGATGCGTGCCCTCGCAGCAAAGGGTGGTGTGGCTCATACCACGCTCTATCACGGATTCCTGCGTAAAGAGGGTGAAGCCGACATCATGGACGCTATCGCCCATCTTGAGCATGCCATCGATGTGATGGGTATCGACCATGTAGGTCTGGGTACCGACTTTGATGGAGACGGCGGCATCAGAGGTCTCGCCGACTCTTCTGAACTCATCAATTTCACCCTCCAGCTGTTGCGCCGCAAATATAGCGAGCAGGATATTGTCAAGATTTGGGGAGGCAACTGGCTCAGAGTGATGACGCAGGTACAGAACTTTAAACATTAATGTTATGACGAAGAAAATGAAGATAATTTTAGGCTTGGTAGTTGCTGCCGGAGTGGTAGCTGGAGCTATCAGCTATAAGAATGCCAACACCACGTCGCCGGAAATCCAGGAAGTAGAGGAAGCAGAGAAGCTGAATCCTGTAGGTCCTGCCTTTAATGCCGATTCGGCGTTGGCTTATTGTGCCGCACAATGCGATTTCGGTCCTCGCGTCATGAACAGCGAGGCGCACGACAAGTGTGGCGAATGGATTGTGAGCAAGTTCAAGCAGTTTGGTTGCGAGGTAGAAACCCAGAAGGCTGACCTCAAGGGCTATGATGGTACCATCCTGAAGAATACCAATATCATCGCCCATTACAATCCGAAGGCTGAAAACCGCATCTTGCTCTGTGCCCATTGGGACAGCCGTCCTTGGGCTGACAACGACCCCGACAGCACCAACTGGCGCAAGCCTGTAATGGGTGCCAACGATGGAGCCAGCGGAGTAGCCGTCATGTTGGAGATTGCCCGCCAGCTGCAGGCAGACAAGAAGCTGAATCCTAACATCGGCGTAGATTTCGTATGTTTCGATACTGAAGATTGGGGGACACCTCAGTGGGCTGATGTTCAGGACGATGGCGATACTTGGGCTTTGGGGGCCCAGTATTGGAGCGAGAACAAGCCTGAGGGATATAATCCACGTTTTGGAATCCTCCTCGATATGGTGGGCGGACAGGGAGCCAAGTTCTATCGTGAAGGCATGTCTATGCAGTATGCCGGTGGCATCGTGAAGAAGGTTTGGGCTGCAGCCCGTCAGGCTGGTTTCGGCTCTTACTTCCCTAAGAGCGATGGCGGAATGATTACTGATGATCATATTCCGGTCAACGAGAAGGCTAAGATTCCTACTGTAGATGTGATTGCTTATTATCCGGACTGTCAGCAGAGCAGTTTCGGTCCTACCTGGCACACCGTGAGCGATGATATGGCTCATTTGGATAAGAATGTGCTTAAGGCAGTTGGCCAAACCGTGATTCAGGTGCTTTATACTGAGGAATAGGTCGGCATCCCATTCGGATATAAAAGGAAATGTTCCTAGGAAAAGTTGTTGCTTTTCTTAGGAACATTTCTTTTTTCAGTCTGTTTAAATCTTCGTTCATCGACGTTGAACCGCCGTTCAACGTCTATGAACCGCCGTTCAACGACGCTGAACGGACATTCAACGTCGATGAACGGAGATTTCTTCTGCTTGTATCAACAAAAAAACTTAGGTATAAAAGCAATTCCTATTGACTGGAAATGCTTTTATACCTAAGTATATGGGCTTTCTGAATAAGATGAGCTGGTTAAATCTGCCCCGATTCTACCTGTCTTACCACTCTTTCTGTTAATCTGTCAACGCCGTTCGGGTCGTACTTCTTGTTGAGGCTGGCACCGAAGAGGCTTGCAAATGCCTGATAGAATCCGGCACGGATAGGACCCAGAAAGGCTTGAATCAGGTGATAGGATGAGGAATTGCATTCGCGATACACCAGTTTGATGCAGAGTTTACCCTGTGCATAGGTGAGTTTCTTCATTCTCGGGGTATATTCCTGTTTAATACCTTTCTCCACCAGTTTCATGTGTGCATCCTTTGCCTTCTTGTTAGGCAGCGTTTCCAGATAATCACCCGTTTCGATGATAATCTTTCTTACCTCTTTGGCTATCGGCAGCACCTTCTTGATGTTGTATACCAAACGGTTGTAAGCCATTCGTTCCTTGGCGTTCTTGAATACCGGCTGCGGATAAACGTACACGTTGTTCACCTGAACATATTGCACGCTGTCATGATCCAGGAGCACTTTTCCTACCTTCACCATCGGTTCAAAGGTAGGAGCATCCATGTCCACCTCCCTGTCTTCAGGGTTGTCGCCATCGGTCTGCGCCATGGTTTGCAGGGTGATGCAGAAGAGCATCGCCAGTAAAAAGCATATTTTCTGTTTCATGTAAATCTCCTCAAAGTTCTTTGTCCAGCTCCTTTTTTCGTGGAGCTTCTTCTATATATAAAGAGGTGTAAGCCCCTTTGTGTTACTAATTACGCCGCAAAATTACAGATTATTTCTCAATTTGAGAAAGATTCTTGGCTTTTTCTTTCTCTTTTTCAGATTTTAGCAGTAACTTTGTCTTAATTTAATAAATGAAGTGCCTACTGCAGATGAAGCATGCTCATTCCATAACATCCCTCTTGTTGAAACTGTTTCTCGTAAGCAGCTCCCAAATCTTCTGTGCCTCATGGGCTCAAGCCCAATCTTCCTCTCTTTCAGAACAGGGTGCCGCGCCTGAAGATTCTCTTTCCGCTTCGCCACCCTGGCAGCAACTGCTGTCCGACCTTTCTTCATCCGAAGATTTCGAGCATGTAGCCTGGCAGGACTATGAAGAAGATTTGGAGGAGATGGCGCAGCATCCTGTCAATCTGAATACGGCAACGAGAGAAGAACTGGAGCGCATGCCGTTTCTTACTGCATCGCAGGTAGAAGACATCCTGTTCTATATCTACCGCTATGGACAGTTGAAGAGTATGAGCGAGCTTACCCTGATAAGCAGCATCGGCTGGTATCAGCGCCAGCTGATGAGTTGTTTCTTTTATGTGGCCGATGACGGGAGCAAGCCGGCTTTTCCCAGTCTTAAAACCATCGCCCAGTATGGCAAGCACGAAGTGATGGGCATGCTGAAGGTTCCTTTTTATGAGCGCAAGGGCGATGCGAGCGGAACCGACGGCTATCTAGGTTATCCTTACAAGCACGGACTGCGCTACCAGTTTCGCTACGGCAATTCCGTCAAACTGGGATTCGTAGCTTCTCAGGATGCCGGCGAACCATTCTTCGGAGGCAGGAACACGATGGGTTACGACTTCTATTCCTTCTATCTTCAGGTAAAGAACCTGGGCAGATGGAAGAATATCACCCTGGGCAGATACAGACTGAACGCAGGATTGGGACTGATACTCAATAATGATTTCGGATTCGGCAAACTCTCAGCCTTAACCTCCTTGGGCAGATCATCTTCCTGCATCATCCGCGGTCATTCTTCCCGTTCTTCAGCCAATTATCTGCAAGGCGCCGCCGCCACCTATACCTTATTAAAGGGCCTCGAACTGACTGGTTTTCTTTCTTATCGCCAGATAGATGCTACGCTTTCTGCTGACGGCGGGGGCATCAAGACCATCCTGAAGACCGGTTTGCATCGCACGGTGAATGAGATTGCTAAACAGAAGGTAGCATCCAATACACTTGTGGGAGGCAACATCAGTTACCGGCATCAGGGCTGGCACATCGGAGGTACAGCCTTTTATACCTCTTTTTCCCTTCCGCTCACGCCCAATAAAAGCCAGCTTTACAAGCGTTTTGCTCCAGAGGGGAATGCCTTCTGGAATGCCAGCATCAGCTATGGTTACATCTCCCATCGCCTCACCCTCTCCGGCGAGACGGCAACTGGCGATTGCGGTTCCATAGCCACGCTCAATGCAGCCTCCTATCTCTGTTCCGACCATTTCACACTCATGGCTCTTCACAGGTTCTATTCTGCCCGATATTATTCTCTCTTCAGCAACAGCTTTTCCGAGGGGAGCGATGTGCAGGATGAAAACGGCGTATATCTGGGCTTTACCTGGATTCCTGACCATCATTGGAGCATCACAGCCTATAGCGATTTCGCCTATTTCGCCTGGCCTAAGTATCAGACCAGGGAGAGCACTCAGAGTTGGGATAATCTGGTGAATATTCTCTTCCAGCCCTCCAGAGTCCTGACGGTAGGAGGAAGGTTCCGTTATAAGGATAAGGCGGGAACCACGACCGGCCGTCTGCGCCTCTATGCCACAATAGTCCAAAAACGATGGAGCGCCAAAACCAGTTTAGACTATACGATGAGCCAGGCGGAAAGCACGATGAAGAATGAGGGCGATGAGCTTAGTAAAGGCTATATGGTGAGCGAGCATATAGGATGGGAATGGAAATGGAAGAAGCAGTTGAAAGGAACGTTGAGAGGCTGCCTGGGCTATTTTCATACTTCCGATTTCGCCTCCCGTATCTACGCTTATGAGCCTGGTCTGCTCTATCAGATGAGTTTCGGCAGCTACTACGGCGAGGGCATCCGTTACGCCTTGGTGGCACGCTCAGAGATAGGTTCCCATCTGCTGCTTATCGCCAAATTGGGTACAACCGATTATTTCGACCGCTCTCACATCTCTTCTGGTTTGCAGGAAATCTCCCGCTCTTCACAATCCGATCTGGAGATACAGGTAAAGTGGAAATGGTAAGAAAGAATGGAGAAAAACGGGAAAAATATATCAAGAATAAAAAATATTAACCGTTTTTCTTGTTTAAATAGAAAAAATGAGTTACTTTTGCATCTTGAATAAATACTGGCTTATAAATGAAGATATTGATAGTTATCCCTTGTTATAACGAGGAAGAAGTGCTGCCTAAGACCTTAGATGTGCTGGGGGCATTGATCAGAAAAATTAAGAAAGAGACTGATGCCGACACAGAACTGCTGCTTGTCGACGATGGGAGTCGTGACCATACTTGGCAGATGATTTCGGATGCTGCCAAGGAGCATGGGTATGTGCATGGCATCAAACTGTCGCATAACCGGGGCCATCAGAATGCGCTTTGGGCAGGTATGGAAGCTGCGGTAGACCATTGTGATGCGATGGTAAGTATCGATGCCGACCTGCAGGACGATGAGAATGTTATCGTGGATATGGTGCGCCAGGTGCAGGAAGGCAAGGATATCATCTATGGTGTGCGCAAGGAGCGCAAGACCGATACCTTCTTCAAGCGCTTTACCGCCCAGGCTTTCTATAAACTGATGCAGAGTGTGGATAAGGAGACGGTTTACAATCATGCCGATTTCCGCATGATGACCAACCGCACCCTAAAGGCGCTGATGCAGTATCCTGAGCGCAATCTTTTCCTCAGAGCCATCGTCCGCCAGTTGGGTTTTCGAGAGGGGTTCGTCTATTACGACCGCAAGGCTCGTGAGGCGGGTGAGAGTAAGTATCCGTTTACCAAGATGCTGAGTTTCAGTATAGATGGCATCACTTCGTTCTCCGTGGCACCATTGAAGTTTATCACCTTCCTGGGTCTGGCGATGACTTTAGTAGCAATCATCATGATTATCTTTGCCTTGGTAGAATATTTCCAGGGCAAGACCATTCAGGGCTGGACCTCTATGCTTGTTTCCATGTGGTTTATCGGAGGCATCATCACCACGGGTGTAGGCATCACGGGTGTTTATATCGGCAAGATTTATACCGAGGTGAAACGTCGCCCACGATACTTCATCGAAGAAAGAGTATAATCTTATCGAAGAAAGAAAATAAGAAGAATATCAATTTGATAGATACAAAAATAGCATCGGTACTTATAATCCCGATGCTATTTTTGTATCTAATCACTAATAATTAATCACTACTCATTTGTTAAGTGCAATATTGGCACTAGTCTTCACGAATCGGTAGAAACTTACCTTGTTGTGCCATTCTACCGTCTTTCTTACTTCCCAAACCTTCTGGAAGGTATAGTCCTTGCCGAATTTCTCAAGGAAATCAGGCATGTCTTCTTCCGGAATCATCAGCACGCCATCCTGTGGCAATACCTTGTCAAACTGCTGGATCTTATCGCCCAGATAGAAGTTGAGGCTGAAGAAATGCAGCATATCTACCGACATATAAGAATAGAGTTTGCTGGTATCAAACTTCTTCTCGATAACTGGCGCCAGATGCTTATCGGTCTTCGTGTTGAGCACAGGTGGCTGCAGACTGGAGTCGAGCATCAGGAAGAGACCCACGATGGTGGCAAGGGTATATGAAACAATATTGCCTGGATTCTTCTTCTTGAGTGCCCGGAAGATGAGGTAAACTCCCCCCAAAGTGATAACCATAAAGATGCTGCATGGGATGAGCAAATCGTTGTTTTCGAGCGCATGGAGCATGGCGATATTGTCTATGGCATGCTTGCCGTGGAAGATGCTTTCTGGCACCCATCCTTTTTTTACCACCAGCAGGGCGATATTGAGAATCAGGGTTATCGAAGCAATCGCCCCGGCATAAACCTTCAAGGCTCCCATCTTCTCCTTCATCATCCAAACGATGTATTCGGCGATGAGATAGGCCATGAACGGATAGCATGGCAGCAGATAAACGCTGCGCTTGCTCTTTGGGATGCAGTAGAAGAAGAGTACCAGGAGGAAGGCGAGCCAGGTGAACACCTGCAGCGGAGTAGCCTTCTTCGCATTCTCAAGGAAACGGGTCTTCGAGAACTTCTTCCATGGCAGAATGAAGAGCGAGAACAATAATAATAAGGTGTAAGGCAACCAGCCCGTGATGAGCGTGAGAAGGTTGTACCACGCTGGGTTCTCGTGCGATTCGTATGCCATCTTGCCCATGAATCGGTCGATGTTCTCTTCCTTCACCAGGCGCAGAAACTCATCGCCGCCTTGCAGATAGGCTGCATAATACCAGCAGAAAGGAATAACGAGCGAGAGCAGGGCGGTTAGAGCCATGCGCCATACGATGCCCCAGAAGTTCTCACGTTGGGTAAGCATGAATACGCCCATCACAAAGCAAGGCAGAATGATGCCCACAGGACCTTTGGTAAGCGTAGCGCCACTCATGCAGAGGATAGCGAGCCAAGGCAACTGGTGCTTTCCTTTCTCCCACCAGCGGTAGAGCAGATACATGGCTCCCACCATAAAGGCGGTGTTCACCATATCTACACGGCAGTTCATACCCGCACGGTGCACCTCGAAGGCGGTGAGCGTGAGGATGGCTGCGATGAGACTGGTTGGGGCGTTCTTGCGCTTGGCATAGAATACGAAGCCGCCAATGGTCATCAATACCAGCGATACGGCGGATGGAAGACGTGAGGTGTACTCATTCACATGGCCGATGAAGAGGCTGAAGAAGGCGATGCACCAGTGGAAGAATGGCGGTTTGTAAGGGATATCACCTCCGTTGTTGATAGGCAGAATCCAGTTGCCATGTTCCAGCATGGTGTAGGCAACCACCGCTTCGCGCGGCTCTCCCTTGGTATTGAAATCTGTGAGTCCGAGGAATGGAATCATCATCACGATAGCCAGGATGATGATGAGCCATAGGGCTTTGTTGTACTTGATGTTCATGTCTTATCGAAGTCTTGTTTTGTTATTTTGGCTGCAAAGTTACATATAATTATTTGTTTATAGACAGAATAAGGCTAGAAATTTTGCTTTTATTAGGATATAATTATTAACTTTGCACCCGATTTCTAAAGTAGAATAAAAATGAAACGATATTTTAAGGCTTTTGGGTATCTCCTTTCGGTGCATGTATTGGCATTGCTGGTGATGACTCTGTTCAGATTGGTAGAATTTATCGCTCTGCATGGCATGATTGTAGATGCAGAGGCGAGTAGGGTAATGGCGTTTGTCAAGGGTGTATGGTTTGATAATGTCATAGCTTGTTATATTTCGGTATTGCCTGTGGCTGTGCTCCTGATAGCAGCCAGCCTGGGGTGGTGTCATCGCCGTTTGCTGCGTGGCATCAACATCTGGTATGCGGCATGGTTTGCCATCGCCTTCATGCCTTCGGCAGCCAATACTCCTTATTTCCAGTATTTCTTCAAGAACATCAATTCCAGCATATTCGGGTGGTTCGGCTATGTAGCCACCACATCGGGCATGCTCTTGCAGGAGTCTTCCTACTGGCTCTATATCGCCCTCTATTTCGTGTTTACGGGGGCGTTTATCTATGCGCTCGTCCGTCTGCGCTGCTACTTCGAGGGGCTCTTCCTTCTGCCTAAGGACAATATGCACCTGGTGCAGGTAGTCAGCCGTTTCCTTATTTCTGCTGTGATGATAGGTGCCTGTCTCTTCGGCATTCGTGGCAGAATGGGCTATAACCCTATCAAGGTGAGCCAGGCTTACTATTGCGAGGATTCTTTTCTCAACCAGCTCGGCATCAATCCTGCCTTCAATCTCCTTACTTCTGCGCTCGACGATATGCGCAAGGAGAACAAGGAGTTGCATCTCATGCCATACGCTGGGGCTATCACGAATACCCGCCAGTGGCTGGGTATTACGGGAAAGGTGGATAGCACGAATATTCTGAAACGTGAGGTGGTGAACGATTCCCTGATGATGAAGATGGGTCAATCTCCTGCGAAGAAGAATCATCCTAACGTGGTGGTGATATTGATGGAGTCGATGTCGGCAAACCTGCTGGGCACATTCGGCAATCAGCAGCCGCTCACTCCAACGCTCGATTCGCTCTATCAGCATTCCCTGGCGTTCACCCACTTCTATAGTTCCGGCATCCATACCAACCATGGCATGACGGCTACGCTCTACAGTTTCCCTGCCCTCATGTTCCGCAACCTGATGAAGGGAACGGTAACTCCACGCCGCAAGGGTATCGCCACGGTGTTGAAGAAGTATGGCTACGAGAACATGTTCTTCATGACTCACGAGGCACAGTATGACAATATGAAGGCTTTCTTCCAGACCAATGGCTACGATGACATCTTCTCTCAGGAGAACTATCCTAAGAGCGAGGTGGTGAACAGTTTTGGTGTGAGCGACCATTTCGAGATGGACTATGCCCTCAACACCATCAACCAGAAGGCGAAGACGGGCAAGCCTTTCATGGCTACCATCCTCACCGTGAGCAATCATCCGCCATATATCATTCCTGATTTCTTCAAGCCGAAGACCAAGGAGAAGGAAACACAGATTGTGGAGTATGCCGACTGGGCGATAGGCGACTTTCTGAAGAAGGCAAGCCGGGAGCCTTGGTATAAGAACACGATATTCGTGATTCAGGCAGACCATGGCAAGCTGGTGGGTAAGAGCGAGGGCGAGTTGCCTCAGTCTTACAACCATATTCCGCTCATCATCTTCGGTCCTGGTGTTCCGCAGCAGCAGTATGCGGGCTTGGGCATGCAGGTGGATGTAATGCCTACGCTTTTCGGCTTGATGAATCTGAATTATGAGTACGAGGGCTTCGGCGTGGATCTGCTGAAGCAGCAGCGCCCGATGGTATTCTATTCGGCAGATAACCAGATTGTGGCAAGAGATCATCAGCGTTGCTTCGTCTATAATCCGTCGATGAACCGCAGTTTCTGCTATGATGTGTTGCCGAATGGCAATCTGAAGGAAACCAAGCAGGAGTCTAAGTTCCAGGATTTGAAGAACTATGTGTTCTCGAATATCCAGGCAGCGGAGTATATTGAGCGACATCAGCAATAAAAAACAGAAATCCCCCACCACGCTATGGCTGCGTGATGGGGGATTAACAGTTTCTGATGGAGATAAAATATAAAGTTTCATAAATTATACCCTAGGGTATAATACCTTTGGGTATAATTTTGTAACTTTGCAGAGAATCAAGACTTTAAGCATATGAACAAGATACCATTTGAATATGGTTCTATCGCAGAAAATGAATATTTCATAGATAGAATCGAAGATAGAAGAGACCTCAAGACTTTTCTTGGAGGAGGCATCAACGTGATGCTGATTTCTCCAAGACGATGGGGCAAGTCTTCACTTGTCAAAGCAGCAATGGAAGAGCTGAAGCAAGAGCAGAAGGACATAAGAGTATGCTATCTGGATGCCTTCAAGATTTTCTCCGAGGAAGAGTTCTACAACAAGTTTGCAAGTGCAATACTCCAAGGAGTTTCTTCCACGATGGAAAAGAGATGGGCCGACATCGTAAAGTTCGTCCAATCCATATCTCCAAGCCTTACCATCAATAGCGACCCGGTGAATGCCGTAGAAGTAAATCTAAACTTCAAACCTTTGAAGGAAAGTGCCGAGGAAATTCTCAATCTACCAGAAAAGATTGCCAAGGCAAAAGGCATCCATGTCATCGTGTGTATTGATGAGTTCCAACAATTGGCAAACCTGCCCGACTGGAAGCGCCTGGAAGGAACCATGCGTTCGGTGTGGCAAGGACAACACAGTACGACCTACTGTCTCTATGGCAGTAAACGCCACATGATGATGGATATATTCGGCAACTCGAAGAATCCATTCTATCGTTTTGGACAGATGATGACCTTGAAGAAGATAGCCAAGGAATACTGGAAACCTTTTATTCACGACAGTTTCTACAATCACGGCAAGTCTATCAGCGATGATATGATAGAGCGAATCTGCAATGCCATGCAATGCCACTCCTGGTACGTGCAGCAATTCTGCTTTCTCATCTGGACTCGTACAGCAACAGAAGTAACAGAGGAAATCTATCAGTCACAACTCGCCAAACTTCTGGATACCAATGCCGATATGTTCATTACCGATATTGATGGTATGCCTGCCTCTCAGATAGCATTCCTGCGTGCCGTCTGCATGGGAGAGACTCATTTCAATGCCCAACAGGTAGTAGCAGAATATGGACTCGGTGCTCCACGGACCATCACCAAGAACAAAAAGACTCTTGTAGAAAGAGACTTCATAGAGAAATCGGGCGATGGTTTCAAGATGGTTGACCCCGTCTTCGAACTGTGGTTCAAACGAGAATACTGCAACATCTTACCTCAATAAAATATAGAAAAACTATATAAACAGTAATCCCCTACCACGCTTTGGCTGCGTGATGGGGGATTTACTGTTTCAGGAGATTCAAGATGCTTTATGCCGAGAGGGTAAGCTTCTGCCAGATCTCGGTGTCGCCACCTTTCAGCTTCTTGCAGAGACCACGCTTGGTCCAACGGCTTATCATCTTACGGATGGTTTCACGACTGGCTCCGTCGCCACGCTCACGGCTGGCATCGAAGAGGGTGAACTGCTCAGGGAGCTGGGCAAAGAGCAGGGTGTTTCGAGACTTATAGACTGGGATTGCCTCGTTGTCCTGCTGCTGCTTGTCGAGACGCAAGCCAAACATCTCCATCTGCATGGCGAGCACGTAGTCGGCCACAGCCTTGGCAAAACGGATGCAGGCATCTGTTTCCTCTCCGGTCTGTTCCAGGATGTGGAAGATGACGCCACAACGGAAGCCGATGACGGCGGAACGGCGACGATATACATCCATCACACGGTCGGCATTCGCCAGGGCAAGCTGTCTTTTCGCTTCGAGCCACAGGCAGAACTCCTCGCACATACGGGGCAGCTCCATTACGCCGTGACTACGTTCAAGGAGAGTTACTGCCTTGAGGATGTTTGCCTGCTCCTCCTCGGTATAGTCGTGGTGCTGGCTGAGGGGTGCGAAGGAGGTATCGGGCATCTTGGCGAGCATCATTCTTGAAGAAGATCCGTCCTCGATGTTATCATCGGTGAAGAACTTCTGGAAGATGTTCTGGGTGCAGCAGCCGGAGAAGTTGAGCTGGGCGTGGGTTACGCCGCTGGTGGCTGTGATGTAGTCCTGACCCACCTCGCTCTGGTCGAACGCCTTACGGAAGTAGTCGCCGAACACCTTCCATACGCTCTTCATCGAACCGAGCTCCTCGCTGAACATATACATGGTATGGCCATCGGCACAGAGCTGACGACGCATCAATGCCGACTTCGAGATAGTATCGCCAATGTGACGGATGCAAGGCTTTGGATCCACTACACCCTTCTTGCCCTTGTGCTGCTGGTACCAGGCTTCATCCTCACGAGGTTTCTCATCGTCCTTATCCATCTTCTTCGCCCAGATGTTCTCGATGCGGCGGCATACGCCCTTACCTGATGCCTGCTCGCCGATGATGATAGACATGAGTGCCATCGGAGTATCGCTGCCGTCGCAATACTTCGCCTTCAGACGGTCAGCATAGGTTGCGGCAATAGGGAGGGCTGAGAAGAGGGCAGGCACGCGTGCCTCTGCGGCTACGCCAGAGAGCGAGTCGCGGAGTCCGAGTGGAAGCTGGTCTACTGGGAATTCGTAAAGAGGCTGTGTACTTGCCTTAGCGGCTAAAAGGTTCTCTATGTTTCTTAAATTTTCATTCTCCATAATTATTTAATGTTTAAAAGTTAGCTTGTCGGAATATCCGGTAAACGGCGGCAAAAATACGACTATCTTCTGTAACCGCCAAATTTGAGCGTGTGATAAGACCCGAATTTCAGCAGCCATTTGGGGCAAATTGTGTTAAAAAATCTAAGTCATAGTTTTGTGGGTCGGAAAACATAGGTTCTTATGTGCTAAATCATAGTTTCTCGGGTGCCAGGTTATAGCTTCTTGGATAACAGGTTCTCGTCTCAATCCGTAACCCCCTTTTTCTTCTTCTTCCTTTCTCATAAAAAAAATAACACGGACAAATTGAATTTGTCCGGACAAATTGTCCGGAGTTTCATAACGTGTTGTTTTTCTGGTACTTATAAGCCTTTTGGACAACCATCCGGACAAATTCAATTTGTCCGTGTTTTAAAAATATTCCCGTTAAATTCTTTGGTGTCTTACCCGTAATCCATTGACTATTAGTTAATTCGTAATAAAAATGCTAGTTTTAAACAACTTTGTTTAAAACAACCTTGTTTAATTTGTTTTTTTTTGCTATCTTTGCAGAAGAAAAGCTCCTAGCCCAGGGCGTGTGGAGCTTACATACGAATTACATTAGTATATAATAAGGTAGTGATTATGAGAAAAAGTAAAGAAGCTCCGTTTGTGTTCGGTGTTCGTGTGGAGGGAGATTCCTTTACCGACCGACGAGAGGAAACAGAACGTCTGAAGGCGAACTTTACGTATGGAGTGAATACGATATTGATTTCACCTCGTCGTATGGGTAAGACTTCATTGGTGGATAAGGTGTGTTCGCTTGTAGAGAGCGAGGACATCAGGATAGCTCGTATAGATGCCTTTGGCTGTCGTTCGGAGAATGATTTTATCAATGCTTTTGCTACGGCTGTAGTTCGGGCTACTTCGACTGATTCCTCTTTGGAGTATAATGCAGGTAACAATACAACAGAAGAGGTTTTGAGACTTCCGGAAATGATAGCTCGGTCAAAAGGTTGTCATATAGTAGTCTGTATCGATGAATTTCAGCAGATAGGTGATTTTCCAGATTCCTTGACCTTCCAGAAGAAACTCCGTAGCGTATGGCAATTACAGAGCCATGTATCTTACTGCCTTTATGGCAGCAAGAAACACATGATGGAACAGATGTTCCAGAATGCCAGTTACCCATTCTATCGCTTTGGTGATTTCTTCTATCTGAATAAAATTAGCGAGAAAGACTGGGTGGAGTATATCTGTCAGCGTTTCGAATCTACCGGCAAGCATATTTCTGAAGAGCTGGCTCGAGAAATCTGTCAGGTAACAGATAGGTATTCCTCTTATGTACAGCAGTTGGCATGGTTTGTATGGTTGCGCGTGCAAGATGATTCTGCAGCTACAGAAGAGGACTTGAAATATGGAATAGACCGGTTGCTGGATGCCTGCGAGCCCTTGTTTATCCAGCAAACCGAAGACCTTTCAGCCTATCAGATGAATTTCCTGCATGCCATCACCAATGGAGTACATACCGGTTTCACCCAGACGGCGATATTGGAAACCTATCGCCTGGGTACTGCTGCCAATGTAACCCGCCTCAAGAAGTCCTTGATGGTGAAAGATCTGATTACAATACCTGCTCCTAAGCATCTGGAAATGAGTGACCCCATCTTGGCGTTGTGGCTCAAGAGAAGAGTTTGGAAATGATGTTCCCTGGAGTTCCAAAGCATCCTAGGCAAAAATATAAAAATATAGTAAACAAATGAAGATAAAGATAAACCCAAAATACGAAGAGATGAGAAGTTTCATCGAACGCATCCCGGATGTGTTCAAGAAGGAAGGACGTGTGATTTACACGGGTCGCAATCTTATTAAGGTGATGGAAGTTCCTGATGGAACTGTTATTAATGTGAAGCGCTATCATGCGCCAAAGGGACCCAACAGACTGATTTATTCCCTAGGCATCAGAAAGCCTAAGGGAGAGCGTGCCTTCGAATATCCGATGATATTGGAGAAGAAAGGCATTGGAACCCCTACACCTATTGCCCTTATCGAAGAGCGTAATGCCATCGGGCTTTTGGGATATACCTATCTCATCACCCTGCAGTGTGACAACCTGCATACGCTTTACGAAGTGGGCGATGCAGTCCCTGGCACCTACGAGAAACTGGCTAAGGCGCTGGCGCATTTTGCTGCTGATATGCATAATAAGAAAATCCTGCATAAGGATTTTACGCCAGGCAACGTGTTGTGGAAACAGGATGATGAAGGCTTCCATTTCATCATCGTGGATATCAACCGCATGAAGTTTGGAGAAATCAGCGTCAAGGAAGGACTCTATAATCTCCGAAAGTTCTGGGGACCTAAGGAATTCATCCGAATCCTGGTCTCTGAATATGCCAAGGTAAGAGATTACAGCGTGGATGAGGCTGTAGATTATGTGATGAAGGAACGCGCCAAGTTCTGGACCCGCTATGGCAAGAAGCATCCTATTAAGTTTAAACTGGAATTATGAAATTTTCAAATCAATAATAGAAAACAAAGATAAAAGCCTTATCTTCTTTACTTATGGGTAAGAAGGTAAGGCTTTCATCTTATATATGGTAAAAATATAATCAGCAAGGATGGGGTTATTTCAACAAAGCGATGGAGCCTTCCGGATGCTTTTTCGTTTGTTGGGTGAGATTTATTGAATTATTCCTCTGTTCTCTGAAATTTTTATATTTCAAGTTTCCAGGGCCAACATCCTTCTTGTAATGTTTCATGAGATATATGTTCTCATTATTTATATTATAGCTAGATGTGGTAAAAACCTCCTGTTTGCCATAATATAAGGCAATGGCCTGGTTTACCCAATATCCCGGATCCGGCAATGCATCATAATGCGTATCGGAAGGAAGTTTGGTAATCAGAGGTTTCAATTCCACAACGGCATTGCTGTATGAGCTCAGAATCTCCTCTCTTTCTTTCATCTCCCTATCACTTGCCTGTATCTTGCCTTTTACCAGGAGGCTGAGGGTGCGATTAGAGGTAGATGGTTTAACAACGACAACCAGCGCATAAATGATGATGGCATAGATATATGAATATTGTAATGTCTTGTTGTATTTATTTCTGGCAGCATCAATAAACTGATATATGGCAGAACTTAGAGGAGCCTGGGCCTCCGCCTTTCGTGCCATGGCACCTGAGAGGTAGAACATATTGGTGAGTATGAACCAGAACAAGGCATAGGCATAGATATTCTTCACTCTGTTTGGCCCCTCGTATCCTATGGCATAGCAATGTGGAAAGAAGAAGGAACAGTATATGCCCAATGTAATGATGAGGCAGAGCCACGGATGTGAAAACTTGAACTGTGACTTGCGAGCCAATCTGTTTACGATAGGAATCAGAGTAACAAAGGTCAATGACATCAGGCTGATGAATCTGTCGTCGATAAAGCCAATGCTTTTCCTAAGGGTAATTCCGATGGCAGCTATAATGTTAGGGTGCGATTCTTTCACGGCCAACTCGCGGAATGCGTTTCCTGGTGCCAGAATACTGAAAGAGAAGGCAGCCAGATAAACCAACAGAATGCAGGTGAGAAACTTTGGCAACTTCTTCTGCTCCAGGTAAGTGATGGCAATGGCGATGAAAAGTATGGCAGCAGTTCCAAAGCCTGATACAAAATTACCTCCGGCAATGAAAATAGTGAGGAGCACAGCCAGGATGCCAACAAAACACTTTCGGATTTTTCCGGATAAATGGTAGGCTATCAGCAAGGATGCCAGGCATAGCGACATGCTGAAGTATAGGGTGTAGTACATGGCCCCGTTATACCAATAGAAAGCATCGTATGCAGAATAAACAAACTGCAAGTTGATGAGAGAAAAAACAGAGGATACTAGCAGGAACTCTATTCGGGTGGTATGCAGCAACTTCCTCATAATCAAGTATAGCAACGCATAGGTTGACATGATGAGACTTGATGCAAGAAGGATAGGGACAATCCAGTAGGCGCCAAATGCTCCCGGCTGTAAAGCCATGAGGAAGCAGGCGGAATAGGTGCCCTGCCATATATGATACATGTTGACAGCCACATTCCACGCTCCCTGGATGCAGGCGCTTATAGAATGCGTGGCATTCCATATCTTGTAGGTCTCTGCTCCAAAGACATAGTCATCTGAAAATGGGTGTAAATATTGTCCAATCCAGAATACTGGAATGATGGATACGATTAGAACTGCAATAGCTACTCCTGTTACAATTTTCAATTGCTTCTTCTTATTCATAACTGCTTTTATCCTTTTATATTATTTTCTTTTTACTTCTTGTTCTTTCTTTACTTCTTACTTTACTATATATTATAACATCCTTATTGCCATAATCTTGCATGCAAGATAAACAATAAATGTTAAAGCTTATATTGTGTATAGGTGCAAAGGTACTAAACATAATTGGGATCACCTGCATCCACACGCTTTTGCAGGTGACCCCTTATAACTTTTTCGTATGTGTTCATTAAGTCGCAGGCTAGTTTCTCGTCTGTAAAGTTGAGGGCATAAGTCTTGCCGGCTTTTATCATGTCTTGGCGCAGTTGCTCATCGGTACAAGTGCGCACGATGGCTTCTGCCATACTTTGGGCATCATCGGGATTCACATAGATTCCGCCAGGTCCTCCTGCCTCTTCCAGGCAAGACCCTGTGCATCCGATGGTAGGTATGCCACTTGTGATGGCTTCGAGCAAGGGGATGCCGAAATCCCTCGATGCGAGAAGGATAGGTAAAACTGCGTGCCAGCTTATAGAAGGATGGCAGGTCTTCGTAAGGTACCTGATGATGGAAGTGGAAAAGATGCTCAATGCTTTGCTCCTTGAGGTAGGCTTGTATCTCGTCTACATAAGGGGTTCTTCTGCCTACAGCCACCACATGGATTTTGGCTATATTGCACTTTTCCTCATTGGCTTTTGCCATTTGGTTGATTTCTGCCATAGCCTTTGCCACCAGCATCAGGTTCTTGCGCTCCTCGATGCTTCCTACGTAGAGCACATATTGGTCGGGCAGTTGGTATTTTTGCTTTACCTCTTCCTGTTTGCTGGACTCAATGTCTTGGGCAAAGACAGGGTCGCAGCCTTGGTACACCACGTCTATCTTTTCCTCTGGGGTGTGATAGTAGTGCATGATTTCCTGCTTGGTATATTCGCTTACGGCTATCACGCGGTCGGCGCACTGGCAGGCACGTCGAAACTTATAGTTGTATATCTTTCGGTCTATCCAGTGATAATACTGTGGGGTGTGGATAAAGATGAGGTCGTGGATAGTAACTAGGTATTTGCATCTGTCTTCTCCCAGCTTTGTCTCACGTTGTTGGGGTGTGCCGATGTTGAGCGGCAGTTCGTTGCTGAGGCCATGGAAGATGTTGATGCCATCCTGCTGGATGTCGTGGGTCATTCCCCATACACGCCAGATGGACCGTATCTTGCTCCAGATGCCTTTGGGTGGAAAATGCAGGGAGAGCTTCTTCAGCGTGGGTATCTCTCCGAGATAGGGCATGCGATGAGGCTTAGGGGTATACAGATGGTAAGAATTGCTGGCGAATTGCTCCGACAGTATTCTAATCACGAATCGGCTGTAGTTGCCCAGTCCTGTGCGGTTTTGCGCCGCTCTCTTTGCATAGAATCCTATGTTCATCATTTTGTTTTTTCTTTAATTATTGGGACAAAGGTATATTAAAAAACTGATTTCTCAAAATAAATATGGATTTATTTGCTAATTACGTGGAATTTGCGTAATTTTGCCCTCTAAATAAAGTAATTCATAACAAGACAGATAGAATGGATAGTACAAAAATGGAGAATAGCCAGTGGCTAGCAGGTATCAGGCACTTTTTCGGTCGCCCTTTCTTCAGCGACCCTCGCACCTTGCTGGGGCTCTGGTTGATTCTAGGTGTGGTGTCTGCATTGATCAAGATTCACAAGTGCAATAACTTCTTGATATTCAAGTATGTTTTCTGGCATGCTTGGAATCAGACTTCATTGTATGCCCAGTATCCTTTGGAGTTTTTCGATTCGAACCACTATGGTCCGTTCTTCAGCATCATCATCGCATCGTTCTATTGCATAGAGAAAGATATTACGGCAGCCTGCTTTATCATGATAGGAACCTTCGTGAAGCTTTATGGTATCGTGGGTTTGGCGTTCTTCTTCTTCTCCAAGCACAAGGTTAAGTTTGTGGCAGCATTGATAGGATGGGCTGTCCTGTTCTTTGTCCTGCCTATGGCGATAACCAGTCCTGAGTATATCATCGACCAGTATAAGGAGTGGCATGTCAGCCTTGCGGGCAAGAACATGGAGAATATGTTTTCCAAAATGCAGAATCAATCGCTGCTGGGACGTTGCGCTGCTGGTGTTTGCCTTCATTCTGACGAGCATGTCGCCATCCGATCTTTTCCCTGCTTTCATCCGCAAGAACTACGTGCAGCCTTACGCCTTGAAGGCATTGCCTTGCGTGCTGATATGGTTTAAGCTCGTTTACGAGATGATGACAAAGGATTATTCAACTCCTCAAAATGTATCAGAAGAAAAATAAGAGAAAAATCTTTTCGTTCCTTTGGACGTTGTAGTCAATATGGTTTTCTCTATAATACTAAAGTAGCTCAGGAGAGGTTATCCATCTATGGGCAACCTCTCCTGAGCCAATATATTCCGAATGTAGAAGGGGCTTTACAGAATAGCTTTATTTGAACATAGCCAATGCTTTCTCTATGATAGGAGCCATGTCATAATACTTGTATTCGGCAAGGCGGCCGCCAAAGATTACATCTTCCTCCTGGTCTGCCAGGTTCTTGTATTGCGCATACAGTTCAGAATTCTCCTTGTCGTTTACCGGATAGTATGGTTCCATGCCATCTTTCCATTCGGTGGAATATTCCTTGGAGATAACCGTCTTCGGGGTCTCATAGACTTCTGCTCCGAACATTTCAAAATGCTTGTGCTCAATCACTCGGGTATATGGCACTTCGCGCTCAGTATAGTTTACCACGGCATTACCCTGATAGTTAGGGCAGTCGATGGTTTCCTGCTCAAAACGGACGGTGCGATAGTTGAGCTTACCAAACTGATAGTTGTAGAACTCATCTATCTTGCCTGTGAAAACCAGCTTAGAGGCAAGCTCTTTCCAATGATCTTTCAGCAACCCCTTGTTACCGTTTGGGAGTTCTATCTCGTCTTTAAAGAAGTCAACTGATACCTTTGTATCTGCCCCCTCAAGTAAACCATCGATGAGTTTGTTGTATCCACCGATAGGGATTCCCTGATACTTGTCGTTGAAGTAATTGTTGTCGAAGATGAGGCGTACCGGCAGTCGCTTGATGATGAAGGCTGGCAAGTCTGTACACTTTCGTCCCCATTGCTTCTCGGTATATCCCTTGATGAGACGCTCATAAATATCTTTACCGATGAGCACCTGAGCCTGTTCCTCCAGATTGCGAGGCTCACTTACACCATCGGCCTTCATTTTAGCCACGGCTTCTGCCTTCTGCTCATCAATTTTAGCCTGTGCTTCTGCTGGTGTGGTTACGCCCCACATCTGATAGAAGGTATTCATATTGAAAGGCAGATTATAGAGTTTGCCTTTGTAGTTTGCCACAGGCGAGTTGGTGTAGCAGTTGAACTCAACGATAGAGTTGACGAAGTTCCACACCTCTTTGTTGGAGGTATGGAAGATGTGGGCACCATACTTATGTACGTTGATGCCCTCTATGTTTTCGCAATAGATATTGCCACCGAGATGTGGTCGCTTATCTATCACCAGACAAGTTTTTCCTTGTTTATGAGCCAAATGGGCGAATGTGGCTCCGAAGAGTCCGGAGCCAACTATGAGATAATCATATTTCTTCATACTTGCTAATTGATATGTTTATAAATATTAGCCAACTCCAACGCAGATTTTTTCCATGAAAAATGTTTTAGTCTTTCATTCTGCTTTTCTATGAGTTTCTTTTTCTCTATCCCGTCTAGATAGTAGAAAGTTTCAAACTGTTCTTCGAAATCAGTTCTCTTTTCATCCATGTGGAAGTAAACTGCTGCGTCTTCTGCGATTTCCGGAAAACAACTGGCATGATTGAGTAAAACAGGGCATTCTGCTTTGTAAGCCTCAAGAATCGGGAGTCCGAACCCTTCGTATGATGATGGGTAAACGAATGCCAGGGCATAGTGGTATAAGTCTAGCATTTCTTGATCTGTTTTGATAAACTCATGTATGAATCTATCTTCCATTTCCCATGATTTAAACATACTTTTTTCAGTCTCATTGAAAGGCTTTCCTGTGCATACTACCTTCAGTTCCTTGTGTCTTTTTAAAATAGGTACACATTGCTTGGCAAAGAAATCAAAGTTTTTATAAAAGTGACGTTCGCCAACGAAAAGTATATATTCAAATGGATGTCTGTTGTTTTCGTTTGGCGTATAAGGAGTTTCGTCTGCTCCATGATAAACTACGCTCACCTGCTCTTCCTTGATATTCATGATACGGCATAAATCCCTTTTTGTCTGTTGGCTGACTGCAATGATGTGATTTGCTTTTGGTATGACAAGATGTTTTTGCAGAATCTGATAGTCATTATGGTCATAATACTGATTGTACTGTTCGGGTATCATATCATGTACCGTGACAACATAAGGCTTACTGCCTATGTACTTGAGAAAGTAAGGGTCAAAGAAAGTTGGATGAAACAAATCGAAATCTTTAGACTTGATGTCGCAGACAGACTTGTATCTATTGATTCTTGGAGTACGATCTAATCGTGAATATTCTCCGAATTTTGCATTATAATAGAACTTATATAGCATTTTCTTTATTGCAGTATCTTTCTTCCAGAGAAAGTTATGATATAATTCTCCATCTGGTTTACTTCCTAATGTTTTGAGGTAAACATTGGCAGATTCCATGACGCTGAGGCTTGCTTCAATGTCTTGAGGCAAGTGGGAATATAATTCGGCAAAACAACGTGATACGCCTCCATGCGTTTGCATATCGAAGGCTTGACTGTCATATAATACTTTCATCTTACTTTGATTTAATAGACAAATCTTTCCATAAAAATTTAAAGCCTGTACGTAGGATTTTCCAGTCGCGTGATACTGGTTTCATCTTCAGAGCTTTTTTCAGTTTGAATGCAAAATCATCATTGATGCGTTCTTTCTTTTCTTCTGCAGTCTCTTTTATGTGAGGCAACTTGCTGGTGCTTCCAAATAACTCGGAGAACACCTCTTTTCTTTCCTTTTTCAACAAGTCACCATTTGTAAAAGAGATGCCATCAGTATAATATACAGCAACAATAGAGTTAATAGCTTGGTATGAACATTTTTTGAAATACCAGTTTTCCAGAAAGTGTGCCCAATCTGATACGATTTTCAGATTTTCATTGTAGGGGTGCTCCTTTAGCAACTGAGTCCTTGTAAATGTAGATTGATGCTGCAGAACTTTATCTCTGATAAATCGGAACGACATGTTCTGTGGTGGAAGGCAGAGTGAAGCCAGTTTGCAGTCTATGATAATGGTTTCTCCCACGTAGTAGTCTGAGCCATTGAGCATCTTGGCAGCATTCTCCAAAGATTGTGAAGAAAAGAAATGATCGCCCGAATTCATGAAGATACAATATTCGCCTTGTGCCATTCTTATGGCTTTATTCATGGCATTATATACCCCATGATCTTTTTCACTAACCCATTGATTGATATATTCTTGCTTAGATTCTATATATTCCTTGCTGCCATCTGATGACCCACCATCAACGATGATGTATTCAAAATCGCTGAATGATTGCAAAAGCACTGAAGAGATTGTTCTTTCCAAACCCTTCAGATTATTATAGTTGACTGTTATGACTGAGACTTTCTTTTTCATTATTCGTATAAATCTAAATTAGAATGTTTGTAGAACATCAGTTTGTCCATCATTCGTTGATACAATATGAATTTATTAGGGTGTTTTAACAAGAGATAAAGCAAAACGCGTTCCTTGAAACTCTTTTTCTCTATACTGATTAGAGAAAAGGCCTTGAGGTCCTTGGATATTCTGCTTACCATGGCCTTGATTTCTTTCTGCTTCGATAGAGAAGTTTGGTTTCTTGATACGTATTTAGCCGCTTTGATACCTCGCTTTACTACCATTCTTTTGGCAATCTTGCGGAAAGGAGAGTGCTTGTAATAATTATATCTTGATATTTCAGCCTTAAAGAATTCATAATATCTGTTGAGAGATAAATCGTGGACGATGCTGCTTTTTCGAAGCCGGTAATGATACAGCGGCTGGTAAGTATAGACCACCTGTTTGGCATTTTCGAACCAATGTGGCAGAATGCTATAGTCTTCGTAATTCTTAGAAGTTGGCATCGGCTTGTTGAGCAATTCTCGTTTGAAGAGCATTTGCCAGATATAGCTCTTGATTTTATCCTTAATGACAAACTCCTGTATTTCTTGGTTCTTTAAGATATATCTCTTGTCTGAAACATTTTTGCAAAGAGTCTTGTTCTTACTTTCGTCGTAATGATTACAGATAGCAATGTCTGAATTGGTAGTCTTTAAGTCATTCATCAAGACTTCATACATAGATTCTTCAATCCAGTCATCGCTGTCAACAAAGCCAATATAGGCTCCCTGACAGATTTCAAGAGCTTGGTTTCTGCTATCTGCCTGTCCGGAATTAACTTTGTGGATGACTTTGATTCTAGCATCCTTTTGAGCCCATTCTTCACATATTTCAGCCGAGCCGTCTGTTGAGCCGTCATCTATAAGAATTAGTTCCCAGTTCTTGAATGATTGTTTTAGAATAGACTCTATGCATTGAGGCAAATATTGTGCTGTATTATAAACGGGAACGATGATGCTTAATTCACAATTCATAATGCTTGAATATTTTTATAATCGTATTTTTGAACTTTTAAGTGCATTGCATATAATATACTATCGATAAGTGTCTTGAGCTTCCACGACCATGGCGTCTGAGGTCGGATACCCTTCCATCTTGTCATGTCCAGGTATTTGAAGAATAGCTTTTGATACGGACTTTGGCATATATGGAGCCATGGTTTTCTGTGGCCTGTGAAATGTATGATGACAGGATGTTTTAATTCCTCTATCTGTTTCGGTATGGCTTGCTGGCGAAGATGTCTTCTTTTTCTTAGAAAGCCATCTTGTATGTTCCATCTGAAGGGTATCAGGAGTTTTCTGTCATGCAGAAGTCCGTTGAGTATGTCCTGATCGTTGAAGATTAGCTTTTCTGCATATTTTTCTGCAAATTCCAAACTGGCTTTACTCAGATGGGCATTTCTCCAGTAATCCAAATTGATGATGAGTACTCCCGAGTTGAAATAGGTATCTTCCTGAGGGTATTCGAGCCGGGTGTAGTTGTTTGCTTTTCCGCTCCACATGTCTTCTACTGCTGCTACGGCGTATGATGTAACATCTGTCTCCCACAAATCTTTTATAGAATCGTTTATGATGAGATCGCAGTCCAGATATAGAATTTTATGTATCTCTACAGGTAGAATATCTGCCACGAAAAGACGCAGGTAGGCTGCAAGCGATATGTGGGCGCTTTTGAACGATGAAAGATTCATGTTTAGATTGTAAGCATAAAAGTGTATTTGCTGATTGTATTTTTCTACTTCTTCTGTAAGCATACTTTTGGCCTCATTGCTGAGAAACTCAGCAATGATATGGAATGTTATCTGTTCATTTCTGTTATTGTACATGACAGAAACTAAAGTAGTACAACATTGCATGATGTAATTATCATCTATGTTACAAGCTATATGAATCATATCTTTGTCTTTTTAGAAGAAATGTACTGAGTGTACAGAACTTGCTTGTGAAGTGTCAGTTTAATATATTTTTAAGATTGTAGCTCCTCTATCTTGCTGAAAACTAAGTTTATATCTGCAATATTATAGCGAGCGAAAAGAGTCTTGAAGGAATCTGCCTTTGTTCAGCTTCTGAGCCAAATTTACCGCTTGCTTTTTCATCTCCTTTTTCTGTTCCGGGGTAAGATTGGCAAGTTTGTCATCAAGCTCTTTCAGCGACCAGATGGTTATACCTGCTCCAGCTTCTTCGATGATAGGAGCTACGGCAGCTTCTTTCCAGATGATGAGCGGCAAACCAGCACGGAGGTAGAAGGATACCTTATGAGGAGAATTCCATTTCAGGTATTGCCCGTATTCTCCCGAGCATCCGTCAAGAGAATCGCCGTCCCATACCAGTCCGAAGTCGGCATCTATGTGCTTGATAAATTCCTCTGACGGTACAAACCCTTGGTAAGTAATCTGAGGATTGTTTTGCAAACCTTGCAGACCTTCTTTGTTTCCACAAACCAGTAATTGCCAATGGCTCAATGTCTTGGAAAGTTCTATCAGAAATGAATTCTTCTTCATACTCAAGGCTCCGGCATAGACAACCTTTACCTGTTCTCTTTCTGTTGCTTCTTCCGAGCATTTTGATTCAGAACGATAGTCGAATAAGCCCAGGGCACCAACTGGCTTCTGTAACCCATGCTCTTTGAGCCATCCTTTCATCTTCTCGTTTGATGCAATGATGTAGTCACTATTCGAAAGACGGTTTATCTCTTTCTGGATGGTAAGCTTCTTTCTGCGGAAAGAACCGAGGTCGTGAATCAGAGAAACCGTTCTGGCTCCTTTCAGATGGGCTATATGGCAGAGAAACGAAAAGTACTTTTTTACAGGATATTGCAAGAACAGCACATCGTCTTTTTGGAGTAAGATACAGGCACGAAGGATGCCAATCAGGTCCAGGAAGAATGCTAATATCTTACTGTTCCTGATAGTGCGAGGCAAGCCAAGATTGATGGCTCCCATTTCTGCAAGCGTATCCTCGTTGTCTGTTTTTGCTTTATTGCCGGCGCTTGTCAGATTATAATAGTTGCGACTAATATAACAAAGTCTTTTTTGTTCCATAGTCAATAGTTTTGAAGTGAGATATATTTGAACTATAATTCTAGCTGGAATGGAATTTCGTGCTTCTTTCCATATTTGGTCCAGAACCTAGCCCGTTCTTTCATCACATAGGCTACAGCCTTGTCGGTATCTATGTTGCGCAGCAAGGCATATTCGCTTACTAAGATACGGGTGAATTCTTTGGCCCCCCAGAATCTTCTGAGATTATAAAGTCCTTTCTTCTCACTTACTGGTCCGAAATCCATTTTGTTGATATCTACCAGCATGAAATGGAATCCTTCTTCATCTTGTTTCCAGAGAATATTGCCTGGTGTAAAGTCCTTATGGAGGATTTCATGCAGATGAATGTCTGCAGCGAAATGGGCTAAGGCTTTTGCCAGATATTTATATTCTTCCGGTTTAGCGTCTGCCATCTCATAGAGGGTATGACCATAGTCACACTGGATGGTGATAAGATAGCTATATCCTAAGAGATTCAGAAAGTTACGCTCTTCGATGAGGGCTAAAGGCTCAGGAGTATTGATTCCTTTTCTTTTCAGAATCATAGGATATTCGAATGCCCGTTGACCTTTTGGCTTCCTGATATTCCAAGAATAAATGAGTTTGTTTTGTCCATGTGGTATATGAAAGCGCTTTACGTTAACCTGTGTTCCATCTGGTGCAGTAAGTACCTTGATGAGGTTGCGCCCCGTATAAATCACACGTCCTTCCTTCTCGAAAACATCAGGGATGCTCTCTAGGAAGTCTTTCAGATATTCGTATTTAGGATTTATCTTAATCTTTCTCATTCTTATAGTTAAATATGAATGTTTATACTTCTTCCATTCGTTTCATTTCCCATCCAGCAAACTGGATGATGATTTTATGCAATGTCGTGCCTTGGCGCAAGACTTCTATTCTTGGTGCTGCGGCATAACGATTGATCTGTTCTACTGCTTCCTGCCATTGTGCCTCGGCTTTTGCCTCAAAATCCTTGGCTGGCAACATCTTCAGTTCGATGATATAGCTATGCTTGGTAGGATAGTGAGTCAGGTCGGGCAAGAGGAAGAAATCACAATAGCCGTGATTTAATTCAAGCTCGGGAGCCGTAATGTAATAGCTGCTCAGGTAGAGATATGCCATAAAGAAACCTTGCAGGTTGCGCTCGGCTTCGATGCCATCTCTTACTGATGCCACTTCGGCGTAAGCCTTCGACATAAAGCCCAAGACATCTTCCCATTTTCCATAGAACGCCATGCAGGTGAGCATATAACCAAACTCATTCAGGTTGATATGGTTGATTTCCTGATATTGCTCCTGCAGATAGCCATAATATTGACGGCGGACGTTGTTGTTCGGGATTCCCAGGAGCAACTGGTCGCCGAAAGTATCCTTGATGGTAAGCATGCCGTAATAGAACAGTAGGCTTGGGAAGTATTCCGGCTTCACAATTTCGCTGGCTGGGAAGGTTTCGTATAGATTTGATACGATGCTGCCTTCCTCCGTAATCCTGCGGATGATGCCCTTGCGGTTGCCGTCTAGCTTGTCGAGCTGGAGCAGTCGCTTCATCTTGTTGTAGTCGGTCTTCGTATTTGGGTCTATCATCTGCTTAGGGGCTTTACCATCGTCCATGTAATTACGGAGATAATATAACACCATATCGCAATTGAAAACCCTGACCTTACTGTTTAAGCATGCCTCTGAGAAGCAATAATTGTCATACCACGGCTTAATCTCTTCTATCATTGCCTCGATATCGCTATCTGCCGGAATCTGTCCCGCATCGCGATAACGGGTAAACATGGCTCGTACATCTTCTGTGCTGAAGCCCAGCATCTTGTCAAACTCGGGCTTGGTTGAAATATGCCAGCCAATGTTGAAACCGCTGGTAACATCGTCTAGTGTTACAGGACTTACACCCATCATGAATATCTTGGCGAATGAACCCTTGAACTTCTTGAAGTAGTCGCGGTAGAAACCGCTGGCATGCGTCATCGCATGATACACTTTTTCACCCTGTTCATTGAGCACGGTGTTGGTGAAGTTGTCGTATTCATCGATGATGAGATAAAGCTGATAATTGTGTTCTTTTGCGTATTTTTGGATAGTAGCAAGCTTGTTGGATGCTACATCCTCTGCAAGAACGGTCTTTCTGGTTGCTTCATCATAGAATTGTGCATATCTGTTGATGAAAGCGTCAAAGCAGATATTGCAATACGAATTGAAGCGTTCCTCCAGATTGTCGATGTTTCCTCCTACTTGTGAGAAATCGAGTGTCAGTACCTGATACTTACCCTGTAGAGGGGTAGGCTGACTGCCAATCCAGAGACCTCCGAAGATTTCCTGGAACTGGTCTTTTATCTTGCAGTCATAGTAAGCTTCGAGCATACTGAGGAACAGGCTCTTGCCGAAGCGGCGAGGGCGAATGAATATCAGGTTGTCGGGTTGAGCCTCCAACAACGGAATATACATAGTCTTATCTACGTAATACTGATTTTCTCTGATAACTCTCAGGAAATCAGAGACTCCATAAGGTACTCTTTTTGCTTCTATCATCTTGTAACCCTTTCTATTATTAAGATAAACTCTATTTCTCTTGGAACAACTCTATTCTCTCGGTACAACTTTCCCCTTCACCACCTCATATCGCTTATCAAACTCCTCCCTGGTTCGCTTCCATCTGTTATGCGTCCATAAATAATAAGGTGGATTCTTGCGGATGGTTTCTTCCAGCATCTGGAAGAAGCGACGGGTAATCTCGTGCTCCGGCAGGGTGTTTGGCTCACGGGTGATGAGCTTGTAGGTTGCCGTGTAGTAGCCTCGCTTAGGGCGCGACATCTCTACATAGAACACGGCATCGTTCATCTTTCTCATGATTCTCTCGCCACCCGTAAACACTGGGGTTTCGGGATGGTTGAGGAAAGGAAGCCACAGGTGGATGTTCTCCCACTTGGGACCCTGGTCGCTGATGTAGCCGAAGATGCTGCGGATGTTCTTGCGCTTGTAATCTACCAGATAACGGAGGATGTCCTTCTTAGGGACAGGCACTCCGTTTTCTTCGTGAGAGCGGATGCGCTTGAAGAGTTCGTCGAAGGCTTGGTTGCGCAGAGGATGATAGATGAGGCCCAACTTGCGTGACTTGGGCAGTTCGATGCCTACACATGAGAGCCACTCCCAGTTGCAGTAATGGCCGAGGATGGCTGCCACATCCTGACCTTCCTGGAAACATTGTTCCACTTCTTCGCTGTTATATACCTTGAATCGGCGGCGAAGTTCCTTATCGCTGATGCTCAGAAGTTTAACCGCCTCGAAGAAGTAATCGCTGAACCAGCGGTAGAATTTCTTCTCGATATCAACAATCTCTTCTCCTGATTTCTCAGGGAAGGAGGTGGTGAGATTCTTACGCACAATGCCTCTGCGGTACTTGATGACGTGATACATCATGAAGTACTCGAAATCGGCGATGCAATAGAGCAGCCTGAAAGGCAGCAGCGATATTGCATAAAAGAATGCATAAACAATCTTAACCATCTGTAAAACTATAAATTCTTAACTATTAACTATTTACTCAATTACACCTGCTGCATATCATGCAACTTCTTGTAATATCCTTCTTTTTCAATCAGTTCCTCATGAGTACCGCGCTCCACAATCTTACCCTCGTGCAATACGCAGATTTCGTCGGCATGCTTGATGGTGCTCAGTCGGTGGGCTACAGCCACGGTGGTGCGGGTTTTCATCAGTTTCTCCAAGGCATCCTGAACCAGGCGCTCGCTCTCGGTATCGAGGGCTGATGTTGCCTCATCGAGGATGAGGATAGGAGGATTCTTGAGGATGGCACGGGCGATGCTGACACGCTGGCGCTGGCCACCGGAAAGTCTGCCGCCTCGGTCTCCGATATTTGTATCGAAACCATGCTCCGACTTGGTAATAAACTCGTAAGCATTGGCTATCTTAGCTGCATTGGCTATTTCTTCATCCGTAGCATCGGTCTTGCCGAAACGGATGTTGTCCTTAAAACTGGCATTGAAGAGGATAGCCTCCTGGTTTACATTACCTATCAGCTGTCGGAGATCGTGCACGCAGAGGTCCTTCACGTTGATACCGTCGATGAGCACTTCGCCCTCCTGTACATCGTAGTAGCGAGGAATCAGGTCGAGCATCGTACTCTTTCCGCTACCGCTCTGACCCACCAGTGCGATGGTCTTTCCCTTAGGAATCACCAGGTTGATATCCTTCAGCACGTAAACCAGTTCACCATTCTGATGGTCGGTATAGGCAAAGGAAACATGGCGGAACTCTATCTGATGCTCGAAGCTGTTGATATGCTCAGGATTCTCCTTGTCCTTGATTTCAATCTCTGCCTGTAGAATCTTGTCGATACGCTCCATACTTGCCAATCCCTTTGGGATATTGTAACTCGCCTTGGAGAATTCCTTCAGTGGGTTGATGATGCTGTAGAGCATCACGAGATAGAAGATGATGGTAGGACCGTCGATTCTGCCGTAATCCAGAACCAGGATACCGCCAAACCACAATACCACTACGATGAGGATGGTTCCCAGGAACTCACTCATCGGGTGTGCCATCTGCTGGCGGATATTTACGCGCATGATGTTGTCGCGGTAGCTGCTGTTAACCTGATTGAAACGCTTGTTCATCTTTTCTTCTGCACAGAACGCCTTGATGATGCGCAAGCCGCCCAGGGTTTCTTCTACCATACTCATCGTGTCGCTCCAAAGTGCCTGTGCCTCGATACTGTGTGCCTTCAGTTTCTTGCCCACTACTCCCATGAACCAGCCGAAAGGTGGTACAAAGAGAATGGTGAAGAGGGTGAGCTGCCAACTGATGCAGATCAGCGTAACGAAATAGAAGAGAATCAGGATAGGGTTCTTGAAGAGCATGTCGAGCGACGACATGATGCTGTTCTCCACTTCCTGCACATCACCGCTCATGCGGGCAATGATATCTCCCTTGCGCTCCTCGCTGAAGAAACCGAGCGAGAGACTGTTTATCTTCTGGTAAATCTGGTTGCGGATGTCTCTTACGATACCTGTACGAATAGGTATGATGGTGGCTGACGAGAGGAAATAGGCTCCCGTCTTGAGGAATGTCATGAAGGCTAGGAATATGCCGATGACCAAAAGGGCTGTTGATGCACTATGGACAACAATAAACTCCTGAATATAATAGTACAGGTTATTGGTTGCAACCTCCTTGATGCTACCCCAATCTCCATTCCAGTGCATATACTCGTTGACACGGATACCACCATCTACTTTGAACAGGATTTGCAGGATTGGTATCAAGGCTGCAAACGAAAAGATGTTCAATACCGCAGACAGGATATTGAACAGGATTGACAGTCCCAGATACTTTTTGTATGGAGGGACGAATCGGCGTAAAATTTGCAAGAATTCCTTCATAGGTGCAAATATAGTGCTTTTTAAGAAAACCGCCAAACTTTTGGCGGTTTTTCTTGTTTATATTCTGTTTTTTCTTTCAGAAGAGTCTTTTTATTCAGAAAAAGCTGTTCTGAAGAGTTTGGTTTTACTCCTTTACTTCTTCTCCGAAGAGAGTAGCAGAGGTAGAACCGGTGATGCGAACCTTCACGAACTCTCCGATGTGGTGGTTGCCCTTATCGATGACAACCGCCTTGTTCTGTTCTGTTCGACCCATCATCTGCTCGCGGCTACGCTTGCTGAAGTTCTCGATGAGGATGGTGAATACCTTGCCCTCATCCTTCTTGTTCTGTTCGGCGCTCACCTCGGTTTGCAACTTGATAAGTTCGTTGAGGCGGGCTATCTTGGTTTCCTCAGAAACGTTGTCTGGCAGGTGCTTGGCTGCGTAGGTGCCCGGGCGCTCTGAATACTTGAACATGAAGGCGCTGTCGAATCCTACTTCCTTCACCAGCGAGAGGGTTTCCTGATGGTCTTCCTCGGTCTCGTCGTGATAACCCACGAAGATGTCGGTGGTGATGCCGCAGCCTGGAATGATGCGCTTGATATCGGCGATGCGCTGCAGATACTCCTCACGGGTGTATTTGCGGTTCATCAGCTTCAAAATCTTGTTGCTTCCGCTCTGTGCAGGGAAGTGGATGTGCTTGCAGAGGTTTGGCTCTTCGGCAATGGCGTGGAGGATGTCCTCGGTCATATCCTCTGGGTTAGAGGTGGTGAAGCGCACTCGCATATCCGGTACAGCCTGGGCTACCATGTGGAGGAGCTCGGCAAAGGAAAGACTGCCTTCCTCGCGCTTGCCCGATGGCGAGAGACCATAACTGTTTACATTCTGTCCCAGCAGGGTAACCTCCTTGAAGCCACGCTGCTGCAAATCGCGAACCTCACGCAGGATGCTCTCAGCATCGCGGCTGCGCTCACGTCCACGGGTATAAGGCACGATGCAGTAGTGGCAGAAATTGTTGCAACCACGCATGATGCTTACGAAACCGCTCACTCTGTTGCCACCGATGCGCTGAGGTACGATGTCACGGTAAGTCTCGGTCTTAGAGAGTTCGATGTTGATGGCGTTGGTTCCCATCTCGCACTGCGCAATCATATCCGGCAGGTTGAGATAGCTGTCTGGTCCGCAAACGAGATTGGCATAGTGGTTCTGGATGAGGTCATCCTTCACGCGCTCTGCCATACAGCCCAAAACGCCGAGAATCACCTTTCTTCCCTTTTTCTGCTCTGCATGCAGGGTGTCGAGGCGATGATAAATCTTGTTCTCTGCATTCTCGCGGATACTGCAGGTGTTCAGGAAGATGGCATCAGCCTCTTCTTCTTTCTCACAAATTTCGTAGCCAGCCATCTGCATCACAGAGGCAACTACCTCACTGTCTGCCACGTTCATCTGGCAGCCATAAGTCTCAATAAATAGTTTCTTCATTGTTCTAGATGAATTCTATTCGTTTATAATGTTATTGTAATTAAAATATGTAACTATCTGAATTTCTGTCGCGAAGAAGGAGTATGATGCTCTATCATTCCCTTCGATACTGCCATCAATGCAAAATAGATGACGACGGCAGAGATGAGGCCGGCGATGGCATCGATGAGATAATGCGCCTGAATATATACGGTAGCCAGACACAGGAAGATGTAGAATGGCAGCATCACGTATAGCATTTTTCTGTTACCGGCATGCCAGACCAGGAGCATGCAGATGGTGCTCACGCCCACATGCGAACTTGGGAAAGCGGCTGTAGGACGCTCGCCGGCGTTCTTGGCGTCTTCTACAAGCTGGTAGAAGATTCCATCGGTGTAGCCCGGTGTCGGCAGGCAGTTGGTATGGGTATTGAAGTAATCGCCCAAAGCCGGGAAGATGCCTTTGGTTATTTCTGATATCCCTACTGCATCAAAGTAGAAGGTCGGACCCGCTACCGGTACATAGATGTAGATGAGATAGTAGATAAAGAAACTGGTGAGCATGACGAATGCAGCTCTTTCAGCCTCATAATATCTGCAGAAGAAATAATAGAATGAAACCAATGCAATCATCGGATAATACATAAAGTAGCCCATCGACATCAGTTCGCTTACTACAGCCCAAGGCAGGGCTTTGGCAAAGAGCAGGGCGGGTTGACAGCCGAAAAGATCCTGCTCCCAACCTGCAAAGATATGGTCGAGATTTGGGAACATGCGGTTGATTTCGTAGGTGTCGGGATACCACCAGGCAAGCAAAGCCATCTGGGCAATGATGCGCACCATCTTGGTGATGCGGCAAGGTATCATGCGGTATACTGCCCAAAGAGCGATGGTCATGACGAGCACTCTCAGTCGTCCCCAAAGCATAGCTTCCGGGTTTACGAGTTTGGTATAGGTAAAGAGCATGGTGATAATGGTGATTGCCATATATCCCAGCATGACCCATTCCAGTGTCATCAGTCCCTTCTTCGGGTTCTTGTCTATCTTGAAATAATCTTTTATCACGCTTCTTATTAGTTTATAATTTATAGTTTACAGTTTATAGGGCAATCTCGCTATACGGTGTAGCCGTTATCAACTATCAACTATTAACTTTTAACTATTAACTATTAACTAGTTTACAGCCATCCGTTATCCTTGTACCACTTGATGGCGAGCTTCACACCTCTTTCCAGTGGATAATGAGGATGATAGCCCAGTTCATCCATGGCTGGCTCAATATCACATCGCCAGTTGCGCTGTTTCAGAATGTTGTACTTATCATTGTTCAGGGCCGACATCTTGCCCGTCATCCTTCCGAGATACTCTCCGAAGAAGGTTACGATGCGCAACACCCAGACAGGTGCCTTGATGCGTAGCATCCAAGGATTGCCTAACTCCTTTTTTATCAGGTCGCTGAAGGCAGCAGACTGATATACTTCTCCATCGCTGAGGAAGTATTTCCTGCCGTTCATTCCATGATCCAGAGCCAGGAATACAGCCTGTACCACGTCCTGTACATATACAAAAGTGATGTCCTGACGCTTGAATCCTACAGCAAAGTCAACATGTTGCTTGATGCTCTGCGCCATGAGAAAATAATCTTTCTCCCTAGGACCATAAACTCCTGTGGGGCGGAGGATGATATAAGGGAAGTTATTGCCGATGCTGTCCAGATAGCGTTCTGCCTCCAGCTTACTCTTTCCGTATGCAGTATTTGGCTTAGGAGTATCATGTTCTGAGATTTCCTGATAAGGCTGCTCTTCGCGGATGGCTCCAAAGATGCTGAGCGAACTGACAAAGACAAATCGCCTGATAGGCATCTGGAGGCGCAGAAGGACGTTCACCAGATGCTTGGTTCCCTCTGTGTTTACCTTATAAAAGTCCTCTGCATGCAGGCACTTCGTTGCGCCGGCTGCATGCACTATATAGTCGAACTCGTGCGGGGCGAGTTCTTTCTCCAACTCTTCCTCTGAAGAAAGATTGAGATTGATAAAATGGATGCGCTCGTCTTGCAGATACTTTCTGGAACTGGTAGGGCGTACTGCCGCCCAGGTTTCCATGCCCTGTCTTAAGGCCTCTTCCACGATGTAGCTGCCGATAAAGCCCGACGCACCCGTTACTAGAATCTTCATTAATTATTTATAAAATTGCAATTTTGGCTGCAAAGATACTATTTTTTCATGAGTTATCCACATTGTTATGCAAAAATTATTTTAAATTCTTCTGTTTCTTCACAAAAAGTATTATCTTTGCACTTATGACGCAAGTATCAGGTTTTATATTGTCCTCAGAGTTTGAAGTCTCGGAAACATTCACAGAAATATCCGAACTTTCTTCCAGCGGTTTCAATGTCCTGCTCCGTGCCAAGCGCAACGGTCAGTGGTGGATATTGAAATCGTTGAAGCCTGATGTGTGTCATGATTCTACCTTCCTGCAGCTTCAGCAGAAGGAATATGATATTCTTGCCCGTCTTGACCATCCCGGTATTGTGAAGGTGGAGGGGTTGGAAGAAGTTGAGGGATACGGCAGGTGTATCGTGATGGAATGGATAGATGGCGTGACGCTTGATGAGTGGCTTGCCCAGAAGCATTCCGGTTTGGAGCGCCGGCAGATTGCCCGCCAGCTTTTGCTGGTGATGGAGTATGTGCACGATCAGCAGATTGTGCATCGCGACCTGAAACCTGCCAATATCATGATAGCCCGTAACGGAGGTACGCTCAAGTTGATTGATTTCGGGCTCTCTGATGCCGATAGCTATACCATTCTGAAGAGCCCTGCCGGTACCGAAGGGTATGTTTCGCCTGAGCAGCAGGAGGAGAGTGTGCCTGATGTGCGCAATGATATCTACAGCCTGGGAGTCATCTTGAAGGAGATGCGGCTGGGATGGTCTTGCCGTTGGGCTGTCAAGAGATGTTTTCTTCCTTTAGAGTATCGGTATCCTAATGTGTTAGCTTTAAGGATGCATATTCAGTCGCTTCATCGTCGCCTAATAGCTTTAAACTGTCTTCTCGCTTTTTTAGTTTTGGGCACATCAGGTATTGTTTTATATAATAAGGTGGTAAAGCCAGAGATACTATACGATGTGGTTGCTCAGTTTACTGTAGGCAACCTGGTGTATAAGTCTTGGGGTGGTGGTTTGGTTACTGTAAGTGCTGCCAATGACCGGGATTCTGTCATCGAGATACCTGCTACCGTGAAATATAAGGGTATGGATTATCGTATAGATGAGTTGGAGGATAGTGCCTTTGCTGCTCACCCTTTCTTGAAGCGGGTCGTGATGCCTGATAATCCCAAGTTGCATGTGATGAAACATATCTTTGCTGGCAGTCCTAATCTGGAGGGTATATATTTCCGTAGCAAGACACCACCTATGTTGGGCAATGCAATCTGGAGGGTGACGATGGATGATATCTTTGAGACTCCTAGTTTTTGGAAGATTGTTCTCTATGTTCCTAAGGGTAGCAAAGATGCTTATTGCCGTTCACCGTGGGGGCGCTTTACTTATATTGTGGAGTTTGAGAAATGACAACGATAAAATTAAAAATGGCACTCCCTGGTTTTGAGGGGATGCCATTTCTTTGTTAAAAGGATATGGTTTGAGATTCATATAGAATCTCAGACCGCAGGGATGTTATATCTGTCCTGCTCTAATATCCCGGGTTCATAGAAAATCAAATGACTATAAATACGCTTTCAGATTTTATTTTATCTCCCAAATCAATCTTTACTTTCTGGCTGCAAAAATACATAAAAAGAACGAAAGTGGATTGGTTCAAAACGGTTTAATTTCAGTTTATTGCAATAAAAGGTACATTTTTTGTGGGAAAAACGGCAAATATTGCTTATCTTTGCAATCTGTAAAAAGCAAATAGATGAATATATAATGATGGAAGATTATAAAAAAGAAGATTTTGATAGACTCAAGAATGAGGTCGAAACGCTGGTGGGACGAAAGATCGTTTCACCAAGGGATTTTGATTTCCTTTCCCGACAGATAGAGGGTTATACCCAGGAAACGGTTTCGGTGAGCACGCTGAAGCGTCTGTGGGGATATGTGGCATGTTCCTGCAAGCCGAGCAGGTTCAATCTGGAATTGCTCTCCCGCATGGTGGGATATCCCAGCTGGAATGCGTTCGTAGAGAGTAAGGATGCTGTTGCTTCCAGCCGATTCTTTATCAAGAGCAAGCTGATTGCTGATGCTCTTGTCATAAATGATCTGGTTAGACTGACCTGGCAGCCCGGCCGTATTCTTACCATCAAGTATCTGGGAAATGACAATTTCAAGGTGATGGAATCGCTGAACAGCAAACTGGCTGCCGGGGATACGTTTACCTGCCACCAGTTTGTGGCTGATGAGCCTCTTTATCTTTCCAACCTGAATCATCCCGGCATTCCTCTCTGCAACTATGTGGCAGGACAGAATGGAGGCATCAAGTGGAATGTTCTTGAAGGATAAACTGTACGGTTCTTTCACCAATCGGGTAGGAGGTAAATGTTACTCATAAGAGGCATTTACCTCCTACCCGATTATATAAAAAAAAATTGAGGTGTTATGCTTCATGCTGTCTTACACCCATGCGGGCCTCTACTACGTTTACTACATAGTCGCCGAGTTTCTCGCATTCCTGGATGATATCCATATACATGGTACCGATGGCGTAGGTATAGAGATGGTTGTTCACATCGTTGATGTTCTGGCTCTTCAACTGATTGCGATAGTTGTTGATTTCGTTCTCGATGTTGAAAGAGAGGTTGGCATCGTTGTCTCCCTTATGACCTACGAGTGTGATGTTCATTTGGGTAAGGGCATTGTCGGTAAGTTCCATCATCTGGTGCATGTGCTCATACTGTGAAGTGATGAAGTCTTCCTTGCCCTTGAAACGGCGGTTCAGCGTGCGTGCGATGTTGAAGCAGCTGTCACCGATACTCTCGATTTCAGAAATCTCACGGAGCATGGCACGAATCTTTGCCTTGGTCTCGTCAGAAAGATGAGAATCGCTCACCTGGTCAAGATACTTGGCAATCTCTATCTCCATGTTGTCAGAGATACCTTCGTATTTTTCGATGCGGCTATAGAGTTTTACAAACTTTTCTTCATTGGTCTCGCCAAGAAGCGTCTTCACCATGCCGAACATGCGCTGGATGCGCTCTGCAAAACAATGGATTTCCTTCTGTGCCTCCAAGACTGAGATTTCCGGTGTCTTCATGATACCGCTCTGGATAAAGCGCAGGCGGAAGTCGTCCTCATCGGTATTCTTCTTAGGACGGATAATCTTGCATACCAGCTTCTCTATCTGTGGAATGAACCATACCAGGATAAAGGTATTGGCGAGGTTGAAGGTGGTATGGAAGGCGGCAAGCACAAAGGATAGCTTGGTTGCATTGGCTACGAAATGAGGATCAGTCTTCTCCATGGCATCGTCGAAACCTACCCAGCCGCAAACCAGATGGATGAACGGGTGGAATATGCAGAGTATCCAAAGCACACCGAAGATGTTGAATACCATGTGCGCCATCGCCGCTCTCCGGGCCTGGGTATTGGCGGTGAGCGCTGCCACATTGGAGGTTACGGTTGTTCCGATATTCTCACCCATCACAAGCGCAATACCCTGATAGATAGGCAATACGCCGGTAGAGCAGAGTATCATCGTAATCGCCATGACGGCTGCCGAACTCTGCACGCACATAGTGAGTATACTACCGATAATCAGAAAGGTGATGGTGGTCTGGAAACTGTGAGGGTCGAAACTTGCAAAGAATTCAAGAACCGGCTGATTATGAGCCAGATCCATGTCGATACCGGTTTGGCGTAAAGTTCCCAAACCGAGAAACATAAAGGATATACCGAAGATGAAGTCGCCGATAATCTTGCGCTTCTTGCTGTAAATCAGGATGATGGCGATGAAGAACGCCGGCCATACAAAATCTGTGATGTTAAACGAGAAACCGGCACTCATGATCCATGCGGTGAGCGTGGTTCCTATGTTGGCGCCCATGATAACGGAGATAGCCTGGGCTAGGGTAAGGAGACCGGCATTAACGAATGATACGGTCATCACTGTTGTGGCTGTAGAAGACTGCACCGCTGCGGTGATGAGCGTACCCGTGAGGATGCCCGTCAAACGGTTGGTGGTCATTGTTCCTAACACATGGCGGAGCTGTGGTCCTGCCATCTTCTGCAAACTGTCGCTCATGGTCTTCATACCGAACATCAGTAGGGCGAGTGCTCCAATAAGCTTAAAAAATATCCAAATCGACATATAATAACTTAATTAATGTTGTCAAATACATCTGGTTTCCGAATTTCTTCGTAACTTTACACTCTGTAGGCGTCTCTCTTCTAAAAAGAGTAAGCCGATGCTCAAAAAGCACCTTTGGGGGCTTCGAGAGCGGGTAGATTAGTTTAATTTTGTAACATAGCTTTAATACAAATGAAACAAGTAATTCAAATCCGTTGCAAAAATAATAAAAAATCTCAGAAAGTAGAAATCGGAAGCACACTTTTTGATATTTTTTCTGCATTTGACCTCAAAATGACCCACGGACCGGTGTCTGCAAGGGTAAATAACAAGGTTGAAGGCATGCATTATCGTGTTTATAATTCTAAAGATGTGGAATTCCTTGATATGACTTCTTCATCCGGTTCGCGTGCATATACCCGTACCCTCTTCTTTGTTCTCTGCAAGGCGGTACAGGACATTTATCCTGCTACAGATGTGGTGATTGATATCCCCGTATCGAATGGTTTCTACGTAGATATCCGCCTGGGCAGACCTGTTGTAGATGAAGATGTGAACATCATCCGCCGTCGCATGCAGGAGATTATCGATGCCAGGATGCCGATACGCCGCTTCACCGTGCCTACCGAAGAGGCAGTTGCGCTGTTCCAGGAGAAAGGGGATGTTGAGAAGGTGAAACTGCTCAAGACATCGGGTTCTATCTATACTACCTATTATAAAATAGGTGATTATGTAGATTATTACTACGGCACGCTGCTCACCAATACCTCGCAGCTCTATCTCTTCGGGCTGGAGAAATATTATGATGGCATGCTCCTGCGCATTCCTTCGCTCAAGAACCCGGATGTGCTGGGCGAAATGACCCGACAGGACAAGATGTTTGAGATATTCAAGGAGCATCATCGCTGGCAGAGTATCCTGGGCATCAGGACTGTAGGCGATTTTAACCAGGCGATAGATGCCAATCATTCTACCGACATCATCAATATCAGCGAGGCGCTGCAGGAGAAGAAGATTGCCAAGATTGCTGAGGAGATTGCCAGCCGCAAGGGCGTGAAACTGGTGCTGCTGGCAGGTCCTTCTTCTTCGGGCAAGACCACTTCGTGCAAGCGCCTGAGCATACAGCTTGCCGTAAACGGATTGAAACCGCTCCAGATTTCGCTCGATGATTATTTTGTAGATAGGGATAAAACGCCGAAGGATGCTTCGGGCGAATATGATTATGAGAGCATCTATGCCCTGGATCTCGATCTGATCAACGAGCAGTTCAATGCCCTCTTCCGTGGTGAGGAGGTAGAATTGCCGAAGTATGATTTCCAGAGCGGAAAGAGTAAAAAGAGCGGCAACAAGCTGAAGATGAACGATAACAATGTGCTGGTGGTAGAGGGCATTCATGCATTGAACCCAGAGCTGACGGCCCACATCCCACAGGAGCAGATATTCAGAGTATATGCTTCGGCGCTGACCACGATTCTTCTGGATAATCACAATTATATCCCGACGACAGACAACCGTTTGCTCCGCCGCATCATCCGCGATTACAAGTATCGGGGTGTCTCTGCCCAGGAAACCATTCATCGCTGGCCTTCGGTAAGGGCGGGTGAGAATAAGTGGATATTCCCATTCCAGGAGAATGCCGATGCGATGCTCAATACGGCGATGCTTTATGAGCTGGCTGTAATCAAGACGCAGGCAGAGCCGCTGCTGCAGCAGGTTCCGGAGAATTGCGAGGAATATGCTGAGGCTTACCGGTTGCTTAAGTTCCTGAAATACTTCAAGGGTATACCTTATAATAATCTGCCGCCTACTTCGCTTCTGCGAGAGTTCCTGGGGGGCAGCTCGTTTCATTATTAAAGGTTTTATCTTTCGGAGATAAGTTGGCTGTTTGAGTAGGACAGCCAACTGGCAGAAGCCGGACAGCCGACTAGCGCCTTATCCGCTAGTCGGCTGTTTGTCTTTAACAGTTCTCGGAACTGGGTTTATCTGATATCCTTTTAGACGTCTGATTTTCTTTTTTATGCGATAGACGAAAAACTCTTCACTCTTCACCAAATGCTCCGAACCCCCTGTGTTTATTGGCATTCCGAGGGGTGAAGAGTGTTCGGGCACTCTTCACCCACTCTTCACCACTCTTCACCTTCTGTTGAAGCGGTCTTGTACCTCTTTTTAATTGAACTTTCGTAAGTTTTGCCCCACACGCCCTGGGCTAGGAGCTTTTGGGTCTTCAGCCCGTACTTGAACCGCATGCGAAAGTTCAGTTTTTTTAATGTCTGTTGGTGAAGAGTAGGTGAAGAGATAAAAACAACTCTTCACCCCTCGGAATGCCAATAAACACAGGGGTTTCGGGCCGAAAGGTGAAGAGTGAAGAGTATTTCAGAGTAGAGTTGCTATACTTTTTATAAAGCGTACGAATTTATAAAGCCTGCGGCTTAGAGCTTGCTGCCATAGCACAAGTCGCCGGCGTCGCCGAAGCCTGGCACGATGTACTTATGCTCGTTCAACCCCTCATCAATAGAGGCACACCAAATAGTAGTCTTGTCCTCAGGGAAGGTCTTCTTGATGTGCTCAATGCCCTCAGGTGCAGCGAGAACACAGGCAATGTGGATATGTTTAGGATTGCCCTTGGTGAGGAAAGCCTTCATACCCATCTCCATGCTGATACCTGTGGCAAGCATAGGGTCGGCAATGATGAGCACCTTATCTGTAAGATCAGGTGTGGCGAGGTATTCGATATGTACGCCCACCTCAGTATGCTCCTTGTTGGTATACTCGCGATAAGCACTCACAAAGGCATTGCCAGAGTGGTCGAAAATATTGAGAAAACCTTCGTGGAAAGGAAGTCCGGCACGGAAGATCGTACCGATGACAATCTTTTCGGTAGGAAGATTGACCTGGGCTACACCGAGCGGTGTTGTCACCTCAGTCTTTTCGTAATTAAGAGTCTTTGATATTTCAAAGGCTTCATACTCACCGATTCTCATAATGTTGTTGCGGAAGAGCAGTCGGTTCTTTTGATAATCGCAGTCACGCATCTCAGCCAGATAGCGGTTGATGATGCAATTGTGCTCGCTCAGATTATTTATCTTCATATAGCTGTAGTTTTATATTTCTTTCTCGTTTTGTTTTCTGATAATAGCTGAGATGCAGCAAATCTCATGCAAAGATAATAGAAAATACGGAATCAGCAAAATGTTTGCGTATTTTTTATCTTGAATAGCACCAAATATGCGATTGCCTACTCAAATTCTATCAGGAAGTCTGTTAGCGATTTCTCGCTAGGAATACCCAATTTCTTGCGCAGACGGTATCTTACGCTTTCTACACCTCGTATGCTGAGATGTGTAAAGTTGGCAATATCCTTAGTGTTAAGATTTAGTCGCAGCAGGGCGCAAATCTTCATATCGTTGGCGGTAAGCTCCGGATATTTCTCGTGTAGATTTCTGAAGAAACGCTTGTGGATGAGGTCGAAGTTGTTCTGAAAGGTACTCCAGAACAAATCTGTATCCTGACTCTTCATCTGCATCAGAATCTTGTTTACATCCCGTGAGCTTAAGGTTCCCCGGTGCATTCCGCTTAAGAGTTGCTCCTTTACATCGCCCATAGAGTTTTTCAACGCGAGCATATCGAATGCGATGCTTGCTGTTTCTTTGCCTTTTATTTCCAATTCGTTTTCTAGAAGAATCTTCTGTTGTTCGGCAATAATGCGTTCCTGTTCCAGAACCTTCATCTTCTGTACCATCAGTTTTGCTTCTGCCACCTTTTGGTTGCGGCGTACAATCTTGTTTGTATGCCAGCGAGTATAGCCATATACGCAGACATAGAGCAGGAAGGCATATCCAAACCATGCCCAAATAGAAAGGTAAAATGGGGCTGGGTATGAGAATTGATAGACGATAGAATCGCTCAGTACCTCTCCGCTCAGGCTCTTGACGGTTGCAGTAAAAGTATAGTCTCCGTAATCTAAGTTATTATAAGAGATGGTTGGTGAGCTACTTTTCTCTATCAGCTTTTTGCCATTTTTTGCCAGCGTATAACAAAATACCAGTTTCTCGTTATCAAAGTTTGGATAAGATAGCTTGAAGAACATATTTCCCCTTGAGTCAACATCCTCTTTATTGCTATGTATCGGCAGGTATTCCTGATGGTTGTTCTTCCCCTTGGTAGTCACCTCCTTGATGAAAATCTTATACAGATTTCTCTTTGAACGAATGTCTTTGCCATTATATCGGCCAATGCCATCGTTCAGGAAGAAATAGGTATTGGCTCCCTGCGTATACATCGCATGACCGTAGTTGTTGATTTCTTTTCCAAAGATGGTGTTCGATATAAATGCCTTTGGGTGTCCGTTTTGTTCGTTGGATTGGATCAACCAGAAACCGTCTTTATTAAGCACCCAATATTGGTTCTTGTCAATGAACGAAGAGGTGATGATGCCAGTATTGCTGAGCCATCCGCATCCCTTATAAGCTACAATTTCCTTTTGAATATCATCGTAAGTATATAGCCCGTTGTTATAAGAGAAGACTACTCTTCCATTGATGTTCATGACGTGAAACATCTGTCCTGGCCCATTGTTGAGCGAAGGATAATATTGTACTTTGGTAAAGCGGGAAAGGTCTTTTGACAATGTGAGCCGATACAGACCTTTACTCATATGGGCTGCCCAGAGAACGCCCGTATTGTCTATTTCGAATTCTCGGATAGGAGCACTAAAGCCGTTGATATCCTGTCTGTTAACCCATCTGTTACCTTCTTTTCTGAAGAAATGAAAGATGGTGTAGGAAGACTCTATCAAGGCATGTTGCCCAAAGAGATGGTATTCTTTGAGGCAAGTACTTCCATTGATGGTGTTGCTTAGATTGAAAGATTTGTCCCCAACAATGTTCTTGATACCATTATTGTTGCCAACAAACACTTGGGTGTTCATCGCCGCCAAGTACCAGTTCTGGCCTTCGCATCCTGATACGTTGATGGTCTGGTGCTTCTCCATATCATATTGCCATACCGACTGGTTTGTAGCAATATACATCTGGTTGTTGATGATACTCATGCCATACGTCATGCCGAAGCCTTCCATGTTCATTACTGACAATGGTAAACCGGTATGTATCAGAGAAATGCCATTGTCAAGCGTTACCCAGAGATTCTTGCTGTTATCTACATAGAGGTTGAGAACGGTATTGTTGTGCAATCCGTTGGCTTTGTTGTAGTGCCATATTACTTGGAAATTGTTGAGATTGATAGCATAAACACCATTTTTGATGGTTCCTACGATTAGTGTGGTTGGGTTAAGAAGAGCGGTTCTGTTGACTAAAGAGCGCGACAATTCTGCGTCAAGACTGGTGTGGACAGGGGTCGCCTCTGATCCTTCCATGATAAAGAAGCCTTGTTTGTGCGTAATCAGCAAGGTCTTGTTTCCGGAAAGGGCGTGCATGCCCATAATGTTGTCGCCATTTACTTTAGTGGCAGAGAGAACAGGCAGAAATTTTCCATTCTTGACCAAGCTTATTCCGCCGTTTACCATTTGAGTATAGACATTGTTTCTGGCAGGGTAGAACCAAAGGGGTAATTCCTTATTATTGAAATAAGGCGTAACCTGTTTGCCGTCGTAATCGAAATAAGAACAGAAAGACTGGAAATAGATATGATCCTTCACTTTAATGATATTCCATATCTCATCGTTATGCGATTTATACTGGGATGGCCACAAAGAGTGATAAGTCATACGACCTCGGTTGTCGCGTGTGAAATATCCAAAGTCAGTATAAGTTCCTACGTAGATTCTGTCTCCATCAGCAAGAACAGAGCGGATGATTCCTTTGTTGGGAAGAGCAGCATGTGTCCACTCATAGCCGTCATAGATAAGCATGCCATCGTTGTTGCCGAAATACATTGTGCCTCTATCGTCTTGGGTACAACTCCAATTTTGAATACCGAATTGATAGGAGAACGAGTTATAATTGGTGATGATAGGCATGAAGGTTTGTGCTTTGCAGTTCTGCCCAGCAAAGCATAAAAAACATAGTATATTTATGTAGATAAATGTTAGTCGTGACATATTTCAAAGTTTAGTTATTATTGAATCCGCATGCAAAAATACAAAAAACATGTGAATGGGCAAAGAAAAAAGGCTAAAAATATGCGTATCTTTAACATTCTATAAAACAAGAAGTTAACTATTTATGCAGTAGTAATAGCGTAGTGGGCAAATAGTGTAGAGTAGTTAAAGAGTAGTCCAAAATTTGCTAATGAAACAAAAAAGTGTTTACTTTGCACCGCAATTTTAAACTTAAATAAAAGTAACGAACAAAATGATTTAATTATGAAAAAATTATTATTGCTTCTAACACTCTCTTGCTTTGCGCAATTCTCTTTTGCGCAGAATAAGGTCGTGAAAGGTAGTGTCCTAGACACATCTGGTTACCCTATTATAGGTGCGACCATTAAGATTGTTGGCTCTAACCAGGCTACCGTTACCGATATGGATGGTAACTTTACAATCCAAGATGTTAACCCTAAGGCAACTATTAATGTATCTTACATTGGTATGCAGCCTCAGACCTTAAAGGTTACTGATAACCTGAAAATAGTTTTGAACGATGATTTCCAGAACCTCAATGATGTGGTAGTCATCGGTTACGGTTCTGCTAAGGCCAAGGATTTGACTTCGCCTATCACCGTTATCAAGGCTGATGATATCAAGTCTACACCTTCTTCTTCTCCTATGTCTGCCTTGCAGGGTAAGGTTGCAGGTGTGAACGTCGTAAATAGTGGTACGCCTGGTGCTGGTCCTATAGTGCGTGTCCGTGGAGTCGGTTCTTTTGGCAACAGTTCTCCGCTCTATGTTGTTGATGGTATGTTCTATGATGACATCAACTTCATCAACAATGATGATATTCAGGATATGACAATTCTGAAGGATGCTTCTGCTGCAGCAATCTATGGTGTAAGAGCTGCCAATGGTGTTGTACTCATCACGACCAAAAAGGGTGTTAAGAATCAGAGTGCCAAGATTACATACGATGGATATGTAGGTATTCAGAAAGCTACAAATGTATTGAAGATGGCGAACTCTAGCCAGTATGCTACCATGTTGATGGAAGCAAACTTTGATGCTTACTCCCCAATGATCAAGAATTCTATCGACCGTTTTGGGGGTAGCTATGCTGACAGCGATTTCCATAAGTGGACTTATGGTGCAAATACCGACTGGTATGACGAACTTCTTCGTACAGCAGTAATGACCAACCACAGTATTGGTATCAGTGGCGGTAGCGATAAGTCAACTTACTCTTTGGGTATGAGCTACTTGGCACAGGATGGTATCATGGATGTGAAGAACAACTACAAGCGTCTTAACTTCCGTGCTGCCATAGATTACGATGCAACCAAGTGGTTGAAGGTAGGTTTCAATGGAGTATTCAGCCAGTCAAGCCAGATTCTGCCAAACAATAAAGCATGGCAGCAAGCATTCAATACTCCTGGTTTGATACCTGTATATGATAATAACAATGAGAATGCCAAGCCTGAAAAGTATGCTTCGCCTAAGAGCATCGGATTGTCTGACAACTTCAAGAATCCTGTAGCTACAGCCAACTATTATGATTCAAAGAATGATTTGCGTCAGTATATGACCAATTTTTATGCTCAGTTGAATATCGTGCCAGAGAAATTGACTTTCAAGACAAGTATCAACTACAACTATCAGAATATTGATGGCAGAACTTTTGTTCCTACCTACTATGTAGAAAGCAATCAGCAGAGTAATGCTACTTCTTTGACCAAGACCAATACCCAGTATAACAACTATATATGGGATAATACCTTGACCTATAAGGATAGTTTCGGTAAGCACAATTTCGGTGCCATGCTTGGTACATCTATGCGTCAGGAAACTTATAAGAACTTGTGGGGCTCTGCTCCTAATGTGCCAGAGGGCAACGATTCTTATCTGTATTTAGGACAGGGTAGCACAACAGGTATTACATTGGGTGATGACGGAACAAAGTTTAGAGGTTTGTCTTACTTTGCCCGTTTGAACTATGATTTCGACAGCAAGTATTACTTGATGTTCACGATGCGTGCTGATGGTTCTTCTAAGTATCAGGACAAGTGGGGCTACTTCCCATCAGTAGGTGCTTCTTGGGTAATTTCAGAGGAATCCTGGATGAAAAACCAGTCAATTATCGACTATCTGAAGGTTCGTGCCAGCTGGGGTAAGTTGGGTAACGACCACGTAGCAGCAAGTGATGGCTTCGCATCCATCTCCACCGGAAATAGTGCTTCTGGTGTATTCGGAAATACAGTTTTCCCTGGCTATCAGAATAATACATATTTCAGCTGGTTGCAGTGGGAGGTTGTAGATGAAATCAACGCCGGTTTCAATCTCTCTACTTTGCAGGGCCACTTGAATATTGATGCCGACTACTTCCACAGAATGACCAAGCATGCTGTGATTTCTCCGCTGGTTTCATTTGAGAATAAGTCATTGGCTGGCAACTATGGTAAGATTTTGAACGAAGGTCTTGATTTCTCTATGACATGGAACGACCGTATAGGTAAGGACTTCAAGTATCATGCAGGTGTAAATATGTCTTTCCTTCGTAATAAGGTAAAGAACTTGGGTGGTGCTAACATAATCAATGGTGGTAAGACTATCAATATGGTTGGCAAGGAGATGAATTCTTTCTATGGTTTCAAGGTTGTTGGTATCTATCAGACTCCAGAGGAGTGTCAGAATGATCCTATTGCTGTAGCAAACGGTTTGGAACCAGGTGACTTCAAGTATGAAGATGTAAACCATGATGGTGTGATAGACGCAGCAGATAAGCAGACATTGGGTTCTTATATCCCTAACTTCACATACGGTATCAATCTGGGTTTCAGTTACAAGAATCTCGACTTCGAGTTGAGTACATACGGACAGGCTGGTGCTCAGATGTACAACCGTAAGCGTGCTTTGAGATATGCTCAGAGTGACTTCAACTTTGATGAGGATCAGGTAAAGAACCGTTGGACCGGTCCTGGTTCAACCAACACATATCCATCTGCTAAGGCACTGATAAAAGGATGGAACGTATCAGACCAAAAAGTTAATTCTTTCTTCGTAGAGAGCGCAGACTACTTCCGTATTCAGAATGCAACTCTCGGTTACAGTTTCAAGAATATCAAGATGGGTAGCTATACCTTGCCATCAATCCGTTTGAGTGTAACAGCCGACCGCCCATTGACTCTTTTCAGTGCCAACGCTTTCACTCCAGAGTTGAGCGATGCACAGGGGTGGGATACAGAGGTATATCCATTGACAAGCACTTATACATTTGGTGTTCAAATTCAGTTCTAACTAATTAAAAAGATACAACAATGAGAATCAATAAATATATATCAGCTTTTGCTGTTGGAGCACTGATCGTTGGTGTAACTTCATGCAGTGACTATCTTGATATTGCCCCAGAGAACAAAGTTCCTGAGGAGAAGGTAGATTTTACAAAGACCGATGATATGTATCAGCCTGTATCAGGTGTGTATGCAAAGTTGAGAACAGGTGGTATGCACTGGGTGATTTGGCCTTTGTCTATTGTTAGAGATGACGATGTCTGGTCAGGTCGTATTGATGACCAAGCTCCATTGGTAGACTTCGGCAATTTTAAGTACGACAATGGCTTCTGGGGCTTAAAGGAATTATGGAATCAGTATTATGGTATGATTAAGGTGGCTAATTCTGCTATCGAATCATTGGAAGGATATGCCGAGAATCTGACTACTGAAGCAGACAAGAAGACCAATCGTGCTTATCAAGGTGAGGTGAAGATTCTTCGTGCTTATGCTTATTATCGTCTGACACAGGCTTTTGGTCCTGTAACTATCTTGCGTAGCAATACACAGAAGGATTTGACACGTTCAACATTAAATTCTGTAAATCGCTATATGTTGGAGGATTTGAAGTATGCAATGGAGAATGCTCCTCGTAAGCGTCCTAACCAGATGGAGCACAAGGGTGCTGTTACTGCTTACACAGCTGCGGCGTTGGCTGCCAAGATCAACCTCAATATGGGTAACTATGATGAGGTTGAAAGATTGACTGATGATATCATTGCAAATGGTGGTTTTGAGTTGTATAATGACTTTTATGAGTTGTTCAAAATTCCTGGGAAACTCTGTGATGAGTCTTTGATGGAATGTCAGTGTACAGACTTCGGTGTTGGTTCTGGTACAATGGTCGATGCTGACCAGTGGTTTGTGTTCCAGGGACCGGCTAATGATGGTAATATTTCTGGCTGGGGTTTTATTGGTCTTTACCCTGAGTTTAGAGCATGGGCTAAGAATCGTGGTGAAACAGTAAGATATACTACTTCTTTCCTGGAGGCTGGCACAACAACTCCTAGTGGTGATGCTATCCGCCCATTGAAAAACCCTACCCAGACTGATTGTTGGAATGGTAAGGCTTATACTCCAACCAACGAGTTGACTGAAGGCAGAACCAAGTATGGTAGCAATAACAACATTCGAATCTTGCGCTATGCTGATGTTCTCCTGATGAATGCCGAGGCTAAGGTGCGCTTGAACAAGAATGGTGATGCTCCATTCAATCTGGTAAGATCTAGAGCACATCTAGGCGAGTTGACCAACGTAACGGTTGATCAGATTCTTGATGAGCGTAGAATGGAACTCTGTTGTGAGTGGGGTGAGCGTTATAACGATTTGGTACGTACAGGCAAGGCTAAGACCGTGCTAGGACCAAAGGGATGGACAGAGGCTAAGACTTACTATCCGTTGCCATTCATGACCGTAAATGATAATCCTGACTTGAAGAAAGAACCAATCGGGGAATAATCAATCTCTCTTATATAAATCTATGGACCGGCTCTGTAATGGGGCTGGTCCTATAGGATGAATACTCACAATCAATGCGTTTATTATGAATAAAGTCTATAGAATATTCTCTTTTCTGACATTATGCATCTTTTGTGTTCTGTCTACTCATGCCCAGAAAGTGAGCGTGATGACCTTTAATATCCGATTGGATGCTGCATCAGATGGAGATAATATCTGGAACAATCGAAAAGGGGCTGTTGTTGATATGCTCAATTACTATCAGCCGGATCTTCTGGGTATGCAGGAAGTTTGCCCTAATCAAATGGATGATTTAAAATCAAAACTTCCTCAATACGAAGCACTTGGCGTAGGACGAGACGATGGTAAACATCAGGGTGAGCATAGTCCTCTATTTTATCTGAAAAGTCGTTTTAGACTTATTAAGCATGGTGATTTCTCTTTGAGCGAGACTCCAGATGTGTTTGGTGTAAAAGGTTGGGATGCTTCTTATAATCGTGTTTGTAGCTGGGCTATCTTAGAAGATAAAATCAACCACAAGAGGATAGCTTTCTTCAATACTCACCTTGATACTGATGGGCAGATTGCAAGAAAGGAAGGTATTCGGTTGATTCTTAAAAAGATAGATGAGTGCGCTAAGGGGTTGCCGGTGATTATCACAGCTGATTATAATTGCTCAGATGGTGAACCGCCATTCATGGTGCTTCGCCAAAATGGCATGAAAAGTGTTCGTGATATAGCGCCTGTTAAATATGGTCCTAATTATTCTTGGCATGATTTCGGTCGTCTTCCTTTCGGTGAATGCCCATTGCTTGATCATGTGTTTGTGAATAAGAACGTAAAAGCTACCCGTTATCGTGTGATAGATGATAAACCGGAGAAGGTCTATCTTTCAGACCATTTTCCAGTACTGGTTGATTTAAACTATAAATAATAGCATCTACAAGAATGAAAGAAGCACTCTTTTCTGATATTGTTATTTTTCTTCAAGATGTAAATTGAGGACAATCGATGAAAACTGGGTACTTGTTACGTAACAAAGTAATTAAAGTATAATAAAACATATAATATATAATAAGGTAATGAAAATCAATAAAACACTAATATCGCTCTTCATGTTGACATTGTTATGGACTTCATGTGGAGCATCTGGGGAGAATATTCCAGCAGCAACACTTCCGCCTTCAGAAAAGCAAGATAGACCAACATCCTTTGCTAATGATAATGAAATGTTGGACTATATACAGAAAGTACACCTTAATTATATGTGGGATGGTGCGGAAAGTAATTCAGGACTGGCGCCAGAACGTATTCATCTGGATGGCATTTATCCGCAGAATGATAAAGATGTGGTTACAACCGGTGGAAGTGGATTTGGAATTGCAGGTTTACTGGTTGGTATCGATCGTGGTTTTATTGACCGTCAGGAAGGGGTAAAGAGATTTAGGAAGATAGTGAACTTCTTAGAGAATGCTGATCGTTTTCATGGTGTTTGGCCACATTGGATCAATGGTAAGACAGGCAGAATTGTTCCCTTCGGTCGAAAAGATGATGGTGGAGATTTAGTAGAAAGTTCGTTTCTTATGACTAGTTTGCTCTGTGCCCGACAGTATTTCAAAGATGGAAATGCCGAAGAGAAGCAAGTTGCTGCTAGCATTGACAAGTTATGGAAGGAAATGGAATTCGACTGGTATCGTCGTGGGGGGCAGGATGTACTTTATTGGCATTGGTCGCCTAACTATGGATGGGAAATGAACTTTCCTTTGGAGGGCTATAACGAGTGTTTGATTACTTACATTCTTGGAGCGGCTTCACCTACTCATTCTATTTCAGCAGACTGCTATCATAAAGGATGGGCGCGTAGTGGCGGAATCAAGAGTACAGCTAAGCCTTTTGGTTATGCATTGGAGTTGAAACATAATGGAGCAGAACAAATGGGTGGTCCGCTTTTCTGGGCTCAATATTCATATATCGGGCTAGATCCTAGAAATTTGTCGGATCAGTATGCCAACTATTGGAATGTAGTACAGAACCATGCTCTGAGCGATTACGAATACTGCGTTCGTAATCCTAAAGGCTATAAAGGTTATGGAAAAAAATGCTGGGGTTTGACTGCTAGCTATTCGGTTGATGGCTATTCGGCTCATGCACCAAATAATGATTTAGGTGTGATAACGCCAACAGCGGCTCTATCTTCTTTCCCATATACACCGGAACAGTCAATGAATGCCCTTAAATATTTCTATGCCAAGGGGGCTTGGATTTGGGGCAAGTATGGATTCTATGATGCCTTCTCTGAAACAAAAAAATGGACAGTGCCTCGTTATTTGGCAATAGATCAACTGACGATAGCTCCGATGATAGAAAATTATCGCTCAGGACTTTTGTGGAAACTCTTCATGAGTTGCCCTGAGGTACAAGAAGGATTAACGAAACTAGGTTTTACATATAAATAAAAAACAAAATTATGAAAGCAAAAAACTGGATACTTTCTTTCGTAACGCTTGCCATGGGATTAAGTCCGGCTATGGCACAGCAAACCGGAGAATATGCAAAAATGAATAAGTTCATCGATAATTTGATGAGTAAGATGACCTTACAGGAGAAGTTGGGACAGCTTAATCTTCCCGTAACAGGTGAAATAGTAACAGGACAGGCTAAAAGTAGTGATGTTGCAGGAAAAATCAAACGAGGAGAAGTTGGTGGACTCTTCAACTTGAAAGGTGTGAAGAACATTAAGGAAGTTCAAAAAATTGCAGTAGAACAAAGTCGCTTGAAAATACCACTTCTCTTTGGAATGGACGTAATTCACGGCTACGAAACCGTGTTCCCGATACCTTTCTCGTTGTCTTGTTCATGGGATATGGAGGCTATCAAACTGTCTGCTCAAATTGCAGCTCAAGAGGCTTCGGCTGATGGCATCAACTGGACTTTCAGTCCTATGCTTGATATTTGCAGAGATCCTCGTTGGGGTAGAATGTCTGAAGGCAATGGAGAAGACCCTTATTTGGGTTCTTGCATAGCCAAGGCTATGGTAGAAGGTTACCAAGGTAATGATTTGTCTGCACCAAATACAGTCATGGCTTGTGTCAAGCATTTTGCTCTTTATGGTGGGGCTGAGGCTGGAAGAGATTACAATACGGTAGACATGAGTAGATGGCGTATGTTTAACTATTATATGCCTCCTTATAAGGCTGCTGTTGATGCTGGTGCATTAAGTGTGATGACTTCTTTTAATGTGGTAGAAGGTATACCTGCGTCTGGTAACAAATGGCTTTTGACTGATGTGCTCAGAAATATGTGGGGATTCAAGGGAATGGTTGTAACAGATTATACGGCTATCGAAGAAATGATTGCACATGGAATGGGCAATTTGCAGCAGGTTTCTGCTATGGCGTTGAATGCGGGTACCGATATGGATATGGTTTCCGATGGCTTTGTTGGTACTATAGAAAAATCAATAAAAGAAGGAAAAGTTTCTGAGGTGACGGTTAATACGGCTTGTCGTCGTATATTGGAAGCTAAATATAAGCTAGGTCTGTTTGATGATCCTTATAGATATTGTAGCGAAAAAAGGGCAAAAAAGGAAATCTTTACACCAGAGCACAAGGCTATCGCTCGTAAGATTGCTGCAGAAACCTTTGTTCTGTTGAAGAACGAGGGTAATCTTTTGCCTTTGCAGAAAAAGGGTAAAATTGCTTTGGTTGGTCCTTTGGCAGATACTCGTAGTAATATGTCGGGAACATGGAGCGTTGCTGCCCGATTGAATGATAATAAAACTGTGCTTCAGGCTTTTAAGGAGGCTGTAGGAAATAAAGCAGAAGTACTTTATGCTAAAGGCTCTAATCTGTTGTATGATGCAAAGAGAGAGGCTGATGCTACTATGTTTGGAAGAGAAATGCGTGATCAGCGATCTGCAGAAGAGATGTTGAAGGAGGCAATTGCTGTAGCTAAACAGGCTGATGTTATTGTTGCTGCTGTGGGCGAGTCTTCAGAAATGAGTGGTGAATGTAGTAGTAGAACTAATTTGGAAATGCCTGATGCTCAGAAGAATTTGTTGGCTGCTCTTAAAAAAATGGGCAAGCCTATTGTGCTTGTTAATTTCTCAGGAAGAACTACTGTGATGACTTGGGAAAAGGAGAACTTTCCTGCTATCTTGAATGTCTGGTTTGGTGGATGTGAATCGGCTGATGCTATTTGTGATGTCTTGTTTGGTGATAAGGTTCCAAGTGGTAAACTGACAGCCACTATGCCAAAGAGTGTAGGGCAAATTCCTCTCTTCTACAATCATTTGAATACAGGTAGACCGCTTGAGGATGGAAAATGGTTTATGAAGTTCCGCAGCAACTATTTGGATATAGATAATGAACCGTTATATCCATTCGGTTATGGACTTTCATATACCACATTCCGCTACGGAAAGCCATCTCTTTCTAGTACAATTCTTTCTGAGAATGGTAAGATTCTGATTTCTGTAGATGTCACAAATACTGGTAATTATGATGCAGATGAGATAGTTCAACTTTATATCCGCGATTTGGTAGGAAGTGTGTCTAGACCAGTGAAGGAATTGAAGGGTTTTGAAAGAATCTGTTTGAAGAAAGGCGAGACAAAAACAGTTACCTTTACTCTTACCCCTGATGATTTGAAATTCTATAATCAGGAATTGGAATATAAGTATGAACCTGGAGAATTCGAGGTAATGGTTGGTCCAAACAGTAAAAATGTACAGACTCTGAAGTTTGAATTAAAATAATGTTAGTTATGAATAAGAGAATCTTCTTATTGTTTATAGTTACGGCATTTGTCCTCATGGGGGCAAATGCTGCTAAGGTCGTTAAAATATTAGCTATCGGAAATAGCTTTTCGGAGGATGCGATTGAGCAAAATTTGCACGAATTAGCTGATGCTGATGGGGTGAAAACCATTATTGCTAATCTCTATATTCCGGGATGCTCTCTGGAACATCATATGAAGTGTGTCAATGAGGATTTAAAATCTTATCGCTATCGCAAAATAGGGGTAGATGGTAAAATGCAGCAAATAGATAAAGAGCAGGTGTCAAAGGCGTTGGCAGATGAGGAATGGGATTATGTAAGTGTACAGCAAGCTAGTCATTTCTCTGGTGTTTACGATACTTATCAGCCATATTTGAAAGAGTTGATTGCCTATGTCAAGACGCATACTTCACCAAAAACAAAGATTGTGTTTCATCAGACATGGGCGTATTCTAATGATTCTAAGCATGATGGCTTTGTAAAGTATGGTAATAATCAGCTGATAATGTATAATTGCATCTTAGATGCTACCCGCAAAGTTATTCATGATTGCCATCCTGATATTCTTGTTCCTGCAGGTACGGCCATTCAGAATGCGCGTACATCTTATATTGGCGACAGAATGAATAGAGATGGGTATCACCTCAATTTGACTTATGGTAGATATACTGCTGCATGCACTTGGTATCAGGCTATTTTTAAAAAGTCGGTTGTGGGAAATAAATATTTGCCTATGGGAATGACAGAAGCCGAACGTACTGTAGCACAGAAGTCTGCTAGAGCTGCTGTTAAACATCCTTTTGTGATTACAAAGATATAAAGCAACTCTTATCTCTTCCCAAATATTCTCTTATATATAAAAGAGGTGTAAATCTCAGCTTCAAATTCTCCAAGCAGAGATTTTTTGCAAAGTCAACGTGGCAAATATCAGATGAAATCTTCCATTTTTAACTTCTTTAACCTAAAAAGAATTTAAAATACATTTTTTATGCATGAGAATCTTTGCCATAAAACATATTTTTCGTAACTTTGCGGCGATTTAGGAAACGAACAAATATTTCACAACTTAAATACATTTAAAGTAAAATGGCAAAGTTAGATTTGACAAAGTATGGTATTACTGGTGCTACAGTAATCGCTCACAATCCTTCTTACGAGAAGTTGTTCGAGGAGGAGACAAAGGCTGGTCTCGAAGGTTATGAGAAGGGTCAGCAGACAGAATTAGGTGCAGTTAACGTTATGACTGGTATCTACACAGGTCGTTCACCTAAGGATAAGTACATCGTAATGGATGAGAACTCAAAGGACACTGTATGGTGGACTACTGATGAATATAAGAATGATAACCACCCAATGTCTGAGGAGGTTTGGGGTACAGTGAAGGACCTCGCTGTTAAGGAGCTCTGCAACAAGAACCTCTATGTTGTAGATGGTTTCTGCGGTGCTAACAAGGATACTCGTATGGCTGTTCGTTTCATCGTTGAGGTTGCTTGGCAGGCTCACTTCGTAACAAACATGTTCATCCGTCCTACAGCTGAGGAGCTCGAGGCATTCGAGCCAGACTTCGTTGTTTACAACGCTTCTAAGGCTAAGGTTGAGAACTACAAGGAGCTCGGTTTGAACTCTGAGACTTGCGTTGCTTTCAACGTAACATCTAAGGAGCAGGTTATCATCAATACATGGTATGGTGGTGAGATGAAGAAGGGTATGTTCTCTATGATGAACTACTTCTTGCCATTGAAGGGTATGGCTTCTATGCACTGCTCTGCTAACTGCGATATGAACGGTGAGAATACAGCTATCTTCTTCGGTCTTTCTGGTACAGGTAAGACTACATTGTCTACAGACCCTAAACGTAAGTTGATCGGTGACGATGAGCACGGATGGGATGACAATGGTGTATTCAACTTCGAAGGTGGTTGCTACGCTAAGGTTATCAACCTTGACAAGGAGTCTGAGCCAGATATCTACAACGCTATCAAGCGCAACGCTCTCTTGGAGAACGTAACTGTAGCTGCTGATGGTAAGATTGACTTCGCTGATAAGAGCGTAACAGAGAACACTCGTGTTTCTTACCCAATCTTCCACATCAACAACATCCAGCCAGGTTCTTCTGCTCCAGCAGCTAAGCAGGTTATCTTCCTCTCAGCTGATGCATTCGGTGTATTGCCTCCAGTATCTATCCTGACTCCAGAGCAGACTCAGTACTACTTCCTCTCTGGCTTCACAGCTAAGTTGGCAGGTACAGAGCGCGGTATCACAGAGCCTACTCCAACATTCTCTGCTTGCTTCGGCCAGGCATTCTTGGAGTTGCACCCAACAAAGTACGCTCAGGAGTTGGTTAAGAAGATGAACAAGAACAACGCTAAGGCTTACCTCGTTAACACAGGTTGGAACGGTACTGGCAAGCGTATCTCTATCCGCGATACACGTGGTATCATTGACGCTATCCTGAACGGTGACATCGACAAGGCTCCTACAAAGCAGATTCCTATGTTCGACTTCAAGGTTCCTACAGAGTTGCCAGGTGTAGCTACTGAGATCTTGGATCCACGCGATACATACGCTGAGGCTTCTCAGTGGGAGGAGAAGGCTAAGGATTTGGCTGCTCGTTTCATCAAGAACTTCGCTAAGTATACAAACAACGAGGCTGGTAAGGCTCTCGTTGCTGCTGGTCCACAGCTCTAATTCGACACATCGAATTTATACTAAATATGGAATCCCGTTTCTTGCAAAAGAAGCGGGATTTCTTCGTTTTTACGCCTCGAAATCACTAAAAAACTTAAAAAATGCGTCTAAAATGAATAATTTGCATAATAATAAGGAGAAAAGGTCGAGTTTTTAAAGAATTCTCAGTAAATTTGCAGCTAAAAATAAAATAGGATAGAATGAAAAGGAAGTTTTTTGCTTTCATAGCGCTGATTACAGCTACGCTCTCGCTCTCTTCTTGCTTGAGCAGCGATGAAACAACAGTAGAATATACACATGATACAGCCATCACGGCTTTCTCGTTGGGTAGTCTTGACAGATATACCAAAACGAAGGCAGGTAAAGATACCTTGCTCAAGGCTAATGTGACGGGCTCTGACTATAAATTTTACATAGATCAAGCACAACGCAAGATTTATAATGTAGATTCCTTGCCAGCCGGTACAAGGACAGCTGCCGTGTTGGCTACCATCACCAGCAAGAATAGCAGCCCTATTCTCCTGATGGATATCAACAAGACTGATTCTGTCGCAGCATACTATTCAAGCTCTGATTCCATCAACTTCTCAAAGCGTCGCTTTATTAGAGTTTACAGCAGCGACTACTCTGCCTATGCCGAGTATAAGGTTGACGTAAACGTACATAAGGAGCTGCCTTATGAGTTTAAGTGGCATGAGCTGGCTCAGAACAACAGTCAGTTGGCTGCGTTCTCTGATCTGAAGGCTGTAGCTTGTGGTGATTACATCTATGTATTCGGCAAGACTGCCGAGGGTACTAAGGTGCTGAAGTCAGCCATCAATGATGGCAGCGCCTGGTCACCTATTATGATGAACGAAAGCTTAAGTAGTGACGCTTACCAGAGTGCAGTAGCGCTGGAAGGCAAACTCTATATCTCAGATGGCGGCAAGGTTTATGCTTCTGCCGATGCAGCAACATGGACATTGGTTTCTGGAAATGCAGATGTCAAGCAGCTCATTGGTGCAAGTAGCAAGTATCTCTATGCTTATACTGCTGCAGGTATCTCTGTTTCAAAAGATAAGGGTGCCAGCTGGGAGCAGGAGAAACTTGATACAGATGCAGACTATTTGCCAACACAGAATATCTCAATGAATGTGGCTGGCGTGCTCTCTGCAAAAAATGTGGAGAACGTGATGCTGATGGGTACTCGTGACAAGGCTTTGAATGATACGGTTGCCACCACATGGTTGCGCACGGTTGACTATGATGTAAATGCTGAAGCCGGACAGTGGAACTATCTGGAAATCGAAAACAATAAAAGTGGAAAGATGCCTTGGCTGGAACAGGTAATTACCTGTGCTGCCGATACAGGCTTCGTTGCTTTAGGCAGTAACGGCAAATGGTATAAGAGCCAGAATGCCGGATTGACTTGGAAGCAGGATAAGATGGTTGTTCTGCCTGCTAAGTTTGCTACTGAAGGTCGTTTCGCTTTCTGTCGTGACAAGCAACATTACTATTGGATTATCAGAAGCGGATACGTATGGAGAGGACGTTTCAATATAGATGGCTGGAGCAAGGAAGATTAATCATCCTGCTTGCCTTCTTAACTCTGGGCTGTATGGCGGTTCGTGCACAGGACGATCCGCAATATCGCATGGAGATAGGCGCCGGTGTGGGAGTAATGACCTATGAAGGCGACTTTAACGGAAATGTGCTTAGCGACATGCAACCTGCCGGTTTCCTGGTGGGAAGATACAATTTCGACCCCTACAAGGACTTGAAACTGAGCGTGGGCTTTGGAAAAATAAAAGGTTCTTCGGCAAAAGTGGATACTTTCTATCCTGATTATGCGGAGAATCCCTATTCCTTCAATCATACGCTGGTGGATATGAATCTGGTGTTTGAGTACAACTTCTGGCCCTACGGAACAGGCAGAGACTATCGTGGAGCTCAGCGTCTGGTTCCTTATATACTGGGTGGCCTGGGAGCAACCTATGTAAAAGGTAACGAAAAAAATGTATTTACAGCCAACGTGCCTTTAGGCATCGGCGCAAAATATAAAGTGAACGAAAGGTTGAACTTGGGACTGGCTTGGACTTTCCATTTCTCGCTCAGCGATGAACTGGATGGTGTGAAAGACCCTTACTGGGTAAAGAGCAGTGGCATTTTCAAGAATACCGACTGCTATTCTACCATAGCCGTTTCGGTGACCTATAGTTTCAGTGCAAAATGTAAAACTTGTAATAAAGAAGAATGATGGACAACTTAGATATGAACAGGATTCCTGAGCACATCGCTATCATTATGGATGGCAATGGTCGCTGGGCAACAGAACGGGGCAAGGAGCGTAGCTACGGCCATCAGGCTGGAGTAGATACCGTGCGCCGAATTACATCGGAGTGTACCAGGTTGGGGGTAAAATATCTCACCCTCTATACTTTCTCTACAGAGAATTGGAACCGTCCGGCCGATGAGGTTGCTGCCTTGATGGGACTGGTACTGACTTCGCTCGAAGATGAAATCTTCATGAAGAATAATGTCCGCTTCCGTGTGATAGGCGATTTGAAACGCCTGCCACAACAGGTGCAGGACAAGCTTCAGGAGACCATGGACCATACTGCGAAGAACGATTCGATGACTATGGTAGTGGCATTGAGCTATTCTTCACGTTGGGAAATCCTGAATGCTACAAAGAAAATGGTAAAAGAAGCGCTCGAGTCTGGTTCAACCTATGAGCAGATAGAGGATAAACTGACAGAGGAGAACTTCGAGAAGCATCTTGAGACCAGTTTCATGCCAGATCCTGAACTCCTGATACGTACAGGAGGTGAACTCCGTATCAGCAACTATCTTCTTTGGCAGATAGCTTATTCAGAGTTGTATTTCTGTGATACCTTCTGGCCAGACTTCACTGAAGAAGATCTGCACAAGGCAATAGCAAGTTATCAGAACCGCCAACGTCGATTTGGAAAAACCGAGGCACAGGTGGAAGAGGAGGAGAAATAGGCAAACCCCATACAAGCATAGAAAAATCATATTATATATAATAAGGTATAAATGAATAGATTTAAAAAGATTTTCATCCTGCTGTTCGGCGTAATGGCATGCATGCAGATTCAGGCACAAGATAAAATCGTAAACCCTGACATCTCGTATGCTGGTACACCTCGTACCCTTAAGATTGGTGGTATCAATGTTTCGGGTGTTGAGGGCTACGAAGACTATGTTCTCACAGGTATCTCAGGCCTCAGTGTGGGCGATGAGATTACTGTGCCTGGCGACGAGATTACCAATGCCGTAAAGCGCTACTGGAAACATGGACTCTTCTCGAAGGTGGCTATCGCTGCCGACTCTATCGTAGGTGAGAAGCTTTATCTCCATATCTATCTTGCGGTTCGTCCACGTATCTCTAATATCAACTATGTTGGTTTGAAAAAGAGCGAGCGTGAAGATATGGAGCAGAAGTTGGGTATGGTAAAGGGCACTCAGGTAACTCCGAATATGCTCGACCGTGCCAAGATTCTTGCCAAGAAGTATTTCGATGATAAGGGCTTCAAGAACGCTGATATCCAGATAAACCAGCGCGATGATATTGCCAACAAGGGACAGGTAATCCTGGATGTTGTTGTTGACAAGAAAGAAAAAATCAAGGTACATCAGATAACAATCGATGGAAACGAACAGCTTTCTGACCGCAAGATTAAGGGTGGACTCTTCTCGAAGGGTGCTTTTGCCAAGACTCATGAGGCTGGTAAGTTCGCCTCTTTCTTCAAGTCGAAGAAGTTTACTCCTGAGCGTTGGAAGGAAGATAAGCAGAAACTCATCGACAAATATAATGAGTATGGTTTCCGTGATGCTCAGATTCTGGAAGATAGCGTGAGCAACTTCGATGAGAAGCACGTTAATATCTACATCAAGGTAGATGAAGGTAAGAAATACTATATCCGCAACATCTCTTGGGCAGGTAATACCGTTTACTCTTCAGCTTATCTCGAAGCATTGCTCGGCATGAAGAAGGGCGATGTATATAACCAGAAGATATTGGGTAAGCGCCTGAATGAAGATGATGACGCTGTCTCTAACCTCTACTATAATAATGGTTATGTGTTCTCTCGTATCGAACCGACTGAAATCAATATTGATGGCGATTCTATCGATTTGGAGATGCGCGTAACAGAGGGACCTCAGGCTTATCTGAGCCATGTACGTATTAATGGTAATACCCGTCTTTACGAAAACGTAGTGCGTCGTGAACTTCGTACCAAGCCAGGCGACCTTTTCTCTAAGGATGCTCTGATGCGTTCGGCTCGTGAACTTGCTTCTATGGGACACTTTGATCCAGAGAAGGTTAGCCCGGATGTAAAGCCTAATCCTGAAGATGGTACGGTTGATGTAAACTGGAACCTGGAGCAGAAGAGTAACGACCAGATTGAGTTCTCGCTCGGTTGGGGGCAGACGGGTGTCATCGGACGTGTGGGCTTGAAGCTCAACAACTTCTCTATGGCAAACCTCTTCAACAAAAACAAGGAGCATCGTGGTATCATGCCTATCGGTGATGGTGAGGTGCTGAGTATCGGTGCACAGACCAATGGTACCTACTACCAGAGCTATAACGTAAGCTACTCTACCAACTGGTTTGGCGGCAAGCGCCCTATCCAGTTCAGCGCAGGTGCATACTACAGTAAGAGTACCGACGTGTCAAGCAACTATTACAATAGTGCTTACATGAACAACTATTACAGTTATATGTATGGTTATGGTTCTAGTTACTATAACAACTACGAGAATTATTACGATCCAGACAAGTATATCCAGATGTTGGGTGTAAGCCTCGGTTGGGGTAAGCGCCTCCGTTGGCCGGATGATTACTTCACCTTGTCTGTACAGTTGGCTTACCAGCGCTACATGATGAAGAACTGGAGCTATATGTTGATGACCAACGGTAATGCGAACAACTTGAACTTGACCATCGCATTGAACCGAACATCAACCGATAACCAACTCTTCCCACGTCGTGGTTCTGAGTTTGAGGCAAGTGTCAACCTTACTCCACCATGGAGTGCGTTCGACAACAAGGACTACAAGAATCTTGCCAACGATTCTAAGTCGCCAACCTATTCTGCTGAGCAGCAGGAGAAGTACAGATGGATTGAATACCATAAGTGGAAGTTCAAGGCAAAGACTTATACTGCACTCACAGAGGGTCAGAAGTGCTTCGTATTGATGACCCGTGTAGAACTCGGTTTGCTCGGTTCTTATAATAAGTATAAGAAGAGTCCGTTCGAGACCTACTATGTGGGTGGTGACGGTATGAGTGGATACTCATCATATTATGGTGAGGAAACAATCGGACTTCGCGGTTATGAGAATGGTTCTGTATCTTACAGTCCTACAACCGGTTACTATGCTTATGCATACGACCGCTTCTCATTGGAGCTTCGCTATCCATTCCTCTTAGGTAACACAACCATTTACGGTTTGACCTTCGTAGAGGCTGGTAACGCCTGGTATGAAACCAAGAAGTTCAACCCATTCAGCATGAAACGTAGTGCCGGTGTCGGTGTACGTATCTTCTTGCCTATGGTTGGTCTGATGGGTATTGACTGGGCCTACGGTTTCGATACTGTATGGAATGGTAGTTCATATAAGAAGGGTGGAAGCCAGTTCCACTTCATCTTAGGTCAGGAATTCTAAAAATGGGTTTTATGAAGAAAATAGTATTGATGCTGATGATGGCTGTAGCAGCCATCTCAGCACATGCACAGAAATATGCATTGATAGATATGGAGTACATCTTGAAGAATGTACCCGCTTATGAGCGTGCCAACGAGCAGTTGAATCAGGTAAGCCGCAAATGGCAGGCTGAGGTAGAAGCTCTTAACACAGAGGCAAGCACCATGTATAAGAACTATCAGAACGAGGTAGTGTTCCTTTCTCAGGAGCAGAAGAAGGCTAAGCAGGATGCCATCATGCAGAAAGAGAAGGAGGCTAGCGATTTGAAGAAAAAATATTTTGGTGCCGAAGGCGACCTTTATAAGATGCGTGAGGCATTGATGGGACCTATTCAGGAAGAGATTTATACAGCCGTAAAAGAGATTTCAGACCTGCGCGGATATTCGCTTGTTCTCGATAGAGCTAGCAACAGCGGCATCATCTTTGGCTCTCCTAAGATAGATATTAGCAACGAAGTGCTCCAAAAATTAGGTTATTCCAAATAATAATTGTATATTTGCAGCCGGTAAGTACATGTGCCAATGGTTGGCGGCATGAAAACTTCATTTAGAAATTAATAATTAAAAAGAATAGAACAATGAAAAAGCTTATTTTAATGTTGATGCTCTGTGCACCAATGACTATGATGGCTCAGAAGTTTGGTAAAGTAAATACTCAGCAGATTATGCAGTCTTTGCCAGATGTAGCTAAGGCTAATGGCGAGATGGAAGCTCTCCAGAAGCAGAAAGAGAATGACTTGAAGTCTATGCAGGATGAGTTGCAGCGTAAGGCTGACGAGTATCAGAAGGGTTCCAGCACAATGAACGCTACAGCAAAGCAGCAGAAGGAAACTGAGTTGCAGACTCTCCAGCAGAAAATTCAGCAGGCTTACCAGGATGGTCAGCAGGAGTTGCAGAAGAAGAGCAACGAACTCATGCAGCCTATCGTAGCAAAGGTACGTACAGCTATCGCGGCTGTAGGCAAGGCTGGTAACTACACCTTCATCTTCGAGGATGGTGCAGCTGTATATACAGGTACTAACGTAGTAGACGTTACTAAGGAAGTACAGGCTAAGATTAAGTAATCAAGGCAAATAAAAAGAATATAGATTGAGGGCAGGCAGAAGTGCTTGCCCTTATTTCTCATTTTTAATAACGAGGTATTTATAAGGTATTCATCATAAACGGTATCACTCATCATGAAAAAGAATCTCTTATTTCTGGCTTTTGCTCTCATCTCTTTGACTGTTTCAGCCCAGCATACAACGCCTGCAGCAAAGGTTCAGCAACAACAGATTGCTGTATCTGCTCCCTTGCATTTTGGCTACTTTAGTTTTGATAAGGTTTTTCATACTATGCCTGGTTACGCTATAGCCAAGCATAATATGGATGAACTCCGTGAGAAATACGATGCAGAAACGAAACGTGTAGAAACAGAGTTTAATGCTAAGTATGAGGAATTTCTTGATGGACAGCGCACTTATGCCAAGACAATTCTGGAGAAACGTCAGGCTGAATTGCGTGAATTGATGGAGAAAAATATTGCCTTCAAGGCTGAGGCTACCCGCCTGTTGCAGCAAGCAGAGAATGATGCTTATGCTCCGCTCAAAGCAAAAATAAACGAGGAAGCTAAAAAGATTGGCAAGCAGAAGGGCTTTGCCTTTATCATCAATACAGACAATAATGCAGCTCCTTATCTCAACGAAGAGATGGGGGAGGATATTACAGCTTTGCTGGAGGAGACTTTGAAATGATGTTGCCTTCTAATCCCGGACCAATCGGTGTCTTTGATTCTGGTTATGGCGGACTGACCATCCTGCATGGGTTGCGCCAGACGATGCCTCAGTATGATTATATGTACTTGGGTGATAACGCTCGTGCTCCTTATGGCTCGCGTTCGTTTGAGGTGGTTTATAAGTTCACACGCCAGGCTGTGCTTAAACTTTTCTCTATGGGGTGTCATCTCGTTATCCTGGGATGTAATACTGCTTCGGCTAAGGCACTACGTTCTTTGCAGCAGCGCGATATTCCTGAGTTGGATCCCAGCAGAAGAGTTCTGGGTATTATCCGCCCTACTGCCGAAGTAATTGGTACTATTACCAAGAGTAATCACGTGGGACTTTTGGCTACAGAAGGTACTATTAAAAGCCAAAGTTATAATATGGAAATTTCGAAACTTTGGCCAGAGATTCAGGTGAGTGGCGTGGCTTGTCCGCTTTGGGCTGCCATCGTGGAAGCCAATGAAGCAGATAGTCCGGGAGCTGATTATTTCGTAAAGAAACGCATCGACCAGCTGATGCTGAAGGACGCTGATATTGATACCATTATTTTGGGTTGCACGCATTATCCGCTTCTTATGAGCAGCATTGTGAAGAATCTTCCTGATGGCGTAAGAGTGGTTCCGCAAGGACAATATGTAGCAAACAGTCTGAAAGATTATCTGAACCGCCATCCGCAGATGGAACAGATGATAACCAAAACAGGCTCTTGCCGATATCTCACAACAGAGAGTGAGGATAAATTCAAGGAATCTGCACAGATTTTCCTTCATGAACAGGTGGAGGTTACACATGTAGATCTTGAATAGTTTATAGTTAATAATTTATAGTTAATAGTTATGCAAGAAACAAGACAAAACCGTATATCAAGACTTCTCCAGAAGGAGTTGAGTCTTATCTTCCAGTCACAAACCCGCATGATGCATGGTGTGATGGTAAGTGTTACTAAGGTTAGAGTAAGTCCAGATCTCAGTATCTGTACTGCTTACTTGAGTGTGTTCCCTTCTGAAAAAGGAGAGGAGATTTTGAAGAACATCAATGCAAATGAGAAGACGATCCGATTCGACTTGGGTAAAAAAGTGAGAAACCAGTTACGTATTATTCCAGAACTCCGTTTCTTCCTTGATGATAGTCTCGATTATTTGGAGCACATTGATGAACTCTTGAAAAAGTAAAAGAGTAAGGAAGTAAAAAGACAAGGGAGTTAAGACGGCAATTCTTGACTCCCTATACTGTTATATAAATAAGGTAAGATAGAATTATGAATTTCCCATTCTTTATAGCTCGCAGGTATCTTTTCTCAAAGAAGAGTACGCACGTCATCAACGTCATCAGTTCTATTTCTGTAATAGGAGTGGCGGTAGCTACGATGGCTCTGGTCATCGTTCTGAGTGTTTTTAACGGCTTCCATGACCTGGTAGCTTCACTCTTTACGAGTTTTGACCCACAACTCAAGGTTGTGCCTGTTGAGGGAAAGACTGCACCTGCAGATGATCCTATTCTTACCAAGATTCGTCTTTTGCCGCAGGTAGATGTTGCAACAGAAACCGTAGAAGATCAAGCTCTTGCAATCTATAATGATCATCAGGATATGGTGAAAATCAAGGGTGTAGATGATAATTTTGCAGAACTTTCTCATATTACAGATATTTTATATGGTGATGGCTCTTTCTCCTTGCATGCTGCCAATCTGGAATATGGAATCGTAGGTATCCGTCTTGCCCAGAATTTAGGCATAGGAGCACAATGGGATGGTTTCCTGAAAATCTATGCTCCTAAAAAGGAAGGACAGCTGGATATGACTAACCCAGGTGATGGCTTTGTTGTTGACTCACTCAACTCTCCTGGCGTACTTTTTGCCGTCAAACAGGCTAAGTATGATAAAAACTACATCATCACTTCTATTTCATTTGCCCGTAATCTCTTTGGTCAGCAAGGTATGCTCTCTGATTTGGAATTACGCTTGAAACCGGGTAGCAATCTGGATGCTGTAAAGGCTGAGATGCAGCAGATAGCTGGTAATAAATATAAAGTGCTTGACAGATTTGAACAACAGGAAGATACCTTTAAAATTATGTCGATAGAGAAGATGATTGCTTATATCTTCCTGACCTTTATCTTAGTTGTTGCATGTTTCAATATCATCGGGTCGCTTTCTATGCTTATTATTGATAAGAAAAATGATGTAGTGACTCTTCGTAATCTTGGAGCTAACGATAAGCAGATTACCAGAGTATTTCTTTTTGAAGGTAGAATGATAGCTGTGATAGGTGCTGTTATCGGTATTGGGTTGGGCTTGCTCCTCTGCTTTTTGCAGCAGCAATATGGATTTGTACGTCTGGGAGATTCTGAAGGCTCCTTTATTGTTGATGCTTATCCGGTAAGTGTTCATTACTCAGATGTTGCTATTATCTTCGTTACTGTAATTGCTGTAGGTTGGCTTGCTGTATGGTATCCTGTAAGAGCGCTGAGTAAAAGGCTGTTGAGTTAAACCTACAGAATTTCTTATACTTGGGTGCATATACTAAAAGAAATGGCATGAATCTTTCATGGGGGATTCATGCCATTTCTTGTTCTAATTGATTTTTTATTTTTTCCTGATGAGTGTAAGACCATCGCGTAGTGGTAAGATTACAACCTCTACCCTAGGATCTTTTGCTATTAAATCATTGAAAGCCCGAATGCCTTGAGTCTGGTGGTCTCGGTCGTAGGCAGGATCGATGACGTGACCATCCCAAAGAGTATTGTCTGCAAGGATGTAGCCTCCAGGGTTCAGGATGCTCATAACCATTTCATACGTTTCTATATAGGTACGCTTATCGCCATCAACAAAAGCCATATCGAATTTTACGTCTAGTTGGGGCGCTTCTATGTTGGCATCACCGATGCGGAAGTCAATCTTATCGGCAACATTCGAACCTTCTATCCAGGGACGGGTAAAATCTTCCATCTCATCATTGATCTCGAAAGTGTAGAGTTTTCCACCTTCCTGCAATCCCTGGGCCAGGCAGATAGCACTATAGCCACTAAATGTACCTACTTCCAGAATATTCTTCGGGCGAATCATCTCTACAAGCATCTTGAGAAGTCTGCCCTGAATATGGCCGCTAGCCATACGTCCATGGATAGTATGTATATTGGTGGCGCGGTAAAGACGATACAGATAATCGCCTTCTGGCTCTATATGCTGGCAGATATATTTGTCTATGAGTTCAGTCTCTGTCATAATCTGATGGATTTAGAGTAACGGAAATCTTACTCTTCTGTTTCTTTCTGTGCTAAGATTCCTGAAATGGCAAGTTCGTAAGAAGCCAGACCGAAACCGCAGATTACGCCCAGGCAAGCACAGGAAATATATGAATGATGGCGGAACTCTTCACGTTTATGCACATTAGAGATGTGTACTTCAACGCAAGGGCATTTCAAACTGCGAATACAATCCTGCAAGGCGATGCTGGTATGAGTATAGGCGCCAGCATTGAGTACTACACCATCATGGGAAAAACCAACTTCCTGCAGCTTGTTGATTAACTCGCCTTCAATGTTGCTCTGAAAGTACTCAATCTCAATATCCGGGAATTTCGCTTTCAGCTTAGGCAGATAACTCTCGAAAGAATTGCTACCATAAATACCTGGTTCTCTTACACCAAGAAGGTTCAAGTTTGGACCATTAATAATTTGTATCTTCATATTTACTTGATTTTTAATCGTAATCCATTTTTTTTTCGTATCTTTGCGGCAGAGATCTATTGTACTCTCCTGTCTTATGCAAAGACGATGCAAAGATACAATAAATTAAGGAAACTGACAAAAAATGAGGAATGAAATTATAAAGAACTATATGAGATACCTCAAGTTGGGGCGTAATTTCTCCAAAAATACGTTGGATGCCTATTACCATGACTTGAATTTTCTCTTGGAGTATGCTGATAAGAATAATTTGGTGCTGACGGAAATGAAATTGGAAGACTTGGAGAATTTTTCTGCAAGTTTGCATGATCGTGGTGTTTCTGCTCGTTCACAAGCTCGGATTTTGAGCGGAATCCGTTCTTTCTACCGGTATCTGGTGCTTGATGATTATATAAAAGACGATCCGACCGAATTACTGGTTTCTCCCCAAATAGGAAAGCATTTGCCGGAGTATTTATCTGTAGAAGAGGTTGACATGCTTGAAGCGGCTATCGATTTGGAAAAATGGGAGGGACAGCGTAATAAGGCGATTATAGAAACCCTGTTCTCCTGTGGCCTTCGCGTTTCGGAACTTGTGAATCTAAAGAAAAGCGATGTGTTTGAAGAAGAAAAGTTTATTAGGGTCATAGGTAAAGGTAACAAGGAACGCATCGTTCCTATTTCTGGTAAGGCTCTGAAAGAAATCAATCTTTGGTATATAGACCGGAATCTGATGACAATCAAGCCAGGTGAGGAAGACTATGTCTTCTTGAATCGTAGAGGTGCTCATCTCACACGCAATATGATACTTATCATGATAAAAAATGCGGCTTATGATGCAGGAATCAAGAAAACCATTTCTCCTCATACTTTACGCCATAGTTTTGCTACAGCCTTGTTGAAAGGTGGAGCCGATCTGAGGGTAATTCAGGCCTTGTTGGGGCATGAAGATATTGGAACCACAGAGATTTATACTCATCTTGAAACTTCAGATTTGCGCAGAGCTATCTTGGAACATCATCCTCGAAATATCAAATATAGTGGAGAAAACCAAGTGCTTGATTCTGATAAAACAGACAAAAGATGCCCGAATAACAGATAAAGCACAAGGAATTGACGTTTTTTATATGGGAATATGACAAAATCTGAAAAAATATGAGTAACTTTGCAGCCGCAAAATAATGAATATCAATAATTAATAGAAATAAAGTAAGAAAATATGGCATATTTGTTTTCATCAGAATCAGTTTCTGAAGGACATCCAGATAAAGTGGCTGATCAGATTTCAGATGCATTGCTTGACCAGTTTTTGGCTTACGATGACCACGCTCATTGCGCCATCGAAACCTTTTGTACTACTGGTCAGGTAGTAATCATGGGTGAGGTTCGCTCTAACGTTTATGTTGATTTGCAGACCATTGCCCGCAAGACTATCAAGAAAATCGGTTATACCAAGAGCGAATATCAGTTTGACGGCGACTCTTGTGGTGTGCTTACTGCTATCCATGAACAGAGCGATGATATTAACCGCGGTGTAAGTCGTGAGGAGGATGATAATCAGGGTGCAGGCGACCAGGGTATGATGTTCGGTTATGCTACAACGGAAACCGAGAATTATATGCCGGTATCACTCGACTTGGCTCAGCTCATCATGCGTGTCCTTGCAGATATCCGCAAGGAGGGCAAGGTGATGACTTATCTCCGTCCGGACTCTAAGAGCCAGGTAACTATCGAATATTCAGACGATAATATCCCACAGCGCATCGATACCATCGTAGTTTCTACCCAGCATGATGATTTTATCAAGAAGGCAAATGGTGAGGACGATGATGATGCTATGCTGGCAAAGATTCGTGAGGATGTAATCAATATCCTGATTCCAAGAGTAAAGACTCATCTGAGTGATAAGGTGTTGGCTCTCTTCAATGATGACATCAAGTACTTCGTAAACCCTACAGGTAAGTTCGTGATTGGTGGTCCTCATGGAGATACAGGTCTTACCGGTCGTAAAATTATTGTAGATACTTATGGAGGTAAGGGTGCTCATGGTGGTGGTGCCTTCTCAGGTAAGGATAGCAGTAAGGTTGACCGTTCTGCAGCTTATGCTGCCCGTTATATTGCAAAGAATATGGTTGCTGCCGGCGTTGCAGATGAAATGTTGGTTCAGGTAAGTTATGCTATCGGTGTGGCAGAACCGGTTAGTATCTATGTAAATACTTACGGCAGAAGCCATGTGAATATGACTGACGGCGAGATTGCAAAGAAAATTGCAGAAATGTTTGATCTTCGTCCTAAAGCAATCGAGCGCCAGTTGAAGTTGCGCCAGCCAATGTTCCAGGAAACTGCGGCATATGGACACATGGGACGTAAGAATGAGATAGTAGAGAAAACCTTCACCAGCCGATATCATGAGGCTAAAACTGTGAAGGTAGAACTCTTTACATGGGAAAAATTAGATAAGGTAGACGAAATCAAGAAAGTTTTCGGACTTTAAGGAATGGTGCAACAGGCAGATTCGATACAGACAGGTGCCGCACTTGAGGCTGAATCGCAACAGCAAGTGCTCAGGCAACATAGCAGCCAGCTCACACCCAAAGAGGTGTTGAGCTGGCTGCCTAAGAATGCAACGCCAGCTCAGCAGGACTCCATGATTAGGGCACATATCAAGCCCAGTGAGATTCATTGGAGCGAGATGCCGGATACATTACACTTGCCAGGACATAAGGCAGGTAAGAGTTTTAGGGATGTAAGTTTGCCACAATATTATCGTGAGTCATTCTTTTCAAAAGATTCTCTGTTTCATCCGGAATTAAAGGGTGGACGCTTGGGGGTGGCAGGTGATCCTGTTCCCTATACGGTAGCTGGTGATAACTTTATTACTTCATTGCTGTTGGTCTGTTTTCTCTTGGCTTGTATAGCATTCTCTAAATCTAAGCATTTTGTTATACGCCAGGCAAAAACCTTCTTCCGTACTCCACGCATCGGTACAACAGAGGTGACGGAGACCAGTTCTGAAGTAAGATACCAGTTCTTCTTCGTGTTGCAGACCTGTCTTTTGCTGGCAATCGGGTATTTCATTTATTCGAAAGCATCTATCAGCGATACGTTTATCGTAGACCAATATCAGGTGATCAGTATATATGCTGGTTGTATGGGGGGCTATTTCTTGTTGAAGGCGTTCCTCTATGTGATTTCTGGTTGGGTATTTTTTGAAAAGAAAAAAAATGTACAATGGCTCAAGGCATACTTGTTCCTTATATCATGTCAAGGAGTGGCCTTGTTCCCAATGGTGATGCTTTTGTCGTATTTCGATTTTCCATTGCAAATTGCAGTGATATACACGTTGACTATCCTTGGATTAGTTAAATTGTTGGCTTTTTTGAAGGCTTACATTATCTTTTTTAGAAGAAATGGCGTGTTTCTGCAAATATTTTTGTACTTTTGTGCCCTTGAAGTGATACCCTTGTTCGCTCTTTGGGGTGGACTTGTGTTAATCAGTCATTATTTGAAAATAAACTTTTAAGACAAAATGATAAAGAAAATTTTAGTTTCTCAGCCAAAACCTGCAAGTGAGAAGTCTCCTTACTTCGATATCCAGGCTCAATATGGAGTAGAATGCGTGTTCCGTCCATTTTTTAAGGTAGAGGGGCTCTCTTCTAAAGAATTCCGTCAGCAGAAAATAAATTTGCTTGACTATACTGCTGTCGTATTTACATCTCGTCATGCAGTAGACAACTACTTTAAATTAGCTAAGGAGATGCGTATCACAATTCCTGAAGATATGAAATATTTCTGTGTGATAGAGACTATCGCTCTCTACATCCAAAAGTATGTTCAGTATCGCAAGCGTAAGGTGTTCTTTGGTGATACAGGTAAAATTGATGGGTTGATGGGACAGATGGCTCGCCATAAAACCGAGAAATATCTGGTACCATTAAGCAGTGTTCATAATGATGATATTGCCAACTTGCTTGATGAGAAAAAACTCAATCATACAGAATGTGTGATGTATCGTACTGTAAGCAATGATTTCTCAGAAGAGGAAATCAAGAACTTCGATTATGATATGATGCTTTTCTTTAGCCCAACAGGTGTAAAGGCTCTGAAGAAGAATTTCCCTAATTTTGAACAAGGGAATATCGCTGTTGGCGCTTTTGGTCCTGCTACAGCAAAAACGGTTGAAGATGAGGGCTTACGCCTTGATCTGGAGGCTCCTAATAAAGCTTTTCCATCTATGACAGGTGCCTTGGCAGATTATCTGAAACGTCATAATAAATAAGAAATATTTAATAGAATAGATATGTCAACAGACAGAAATAAAACATTCGGAAAGAAAGAGCATCTATGTAAACTGACACTTATAGAACAGCTCTTTGGAGGTGGTGCTAAAGCAATGACGGCATGGCCTATGAGAATGGTGTTTCTTCTTGTTGACAAGAAAGATGAGCAAGCTCCTTCTGTTCAAGTTCTTATCAGTGTATCAAAGCGTTATTTTAAGCACGCAGTAAAACGCAATCGGGTAAAGCGACAGATACGTGAAGCTTTTCGTCATCAAAAACAGGAGCTGGAGACTTGTATGCAGAATTATGTTGGAAAACAATTGCTTGTGGCTTTTGTTTGGCAAACAGAACAATTGCAGCCTTCAAAGCTGGTTTCAACCAAAATGACTAAACTTTTGGATAGATTGGTTGTTAATATCAAGGAGATGCAATCTGAAACAGTCATGAAAGAGAGCAGTTTATGATGAAGATTCTCTTTATGATAGCACATGGCATGAGAAAGGTGTTGGTATGGATTCTTATACTGCCGATATTGTTTTATCAGAAGTGTATTACTCCTTATACGCCACCTTCCTGTCGCTTTCAGCCCACTTGCTCAGAGTATGCGAGACAAGCCATCCTGAAGCATGGTCCCTTTAAGGGACTGGCTTTGGCTGTTTGGCGCATCTTAAGATGCAATCCTTGGGGTGGTTCGGGTTATGATCCCGTACCGTAAGTTTCCGACTGTATTGTTGGGCCCCTTATACATATTATATAATATAATAAAAAATCATATTCTATGGCAAAAAATTTTGTTGAAGAATTGAAATGGCGTGGTATGCTGGCGCAGATAATGCCAGGTACTGAGGAATATCTCAACACCCACATGGTGTCTGCCTATCTCGGAACTGACCCTACTGCAGACTCTCTGCACATCGGTCACCTTTGTGGTATCATGATGTTGCGCCACTTGCAGCGTTGTGGCCATAAGCCTTATCTCCTCGTCGGCGGTGCCACGGGTATGATTGGCGACCCTTCTGGCAAGAGCCAGGAGCGCAATCTTCTCGATTCAGAGACTCTCTATCATAACCAGGAAGCTATCAAGAAGCAGGTATCTAAGTTCCTCGACTTCGATGGCAATGAGCCTAACAAGGCGGAGTTGGTGAACAACTACGACTGGATGAAGGACTTCACCTTCCTCGATTTCGCTCGTGTGGTTGGTAAGCATATCACTGTAAACTACATGATGGCGAAGGATAGCGTGCAGAAGCGCTTGAACGGTGAGGCACGTGATGGCTTGTCTTTCACTGAGTTCACCTATCAGTTGCTCCAGGGCTACGACTTCCTCTATCAGTATGAGAAGTATGGCGTGCGTCTCCAGTTGGGTGGTAACGACCAGTGGGGTAACATGACTACCGGTACTGAGCTGATTCACCGTACATTGGGTAACGACGCAGAGTGCTTCTGCCTCACTTGCCCATTGATTACCAAGGCAGACGGTAAGAAGTTCGGTAAGACAGAGAGCGGTAACATCTGGTTGGACCGTAACCGTACTACTCCTTACGCTTTCTACCAGTTCTGGTTGAACGTAAGCGATGATGATGCCGAGAAGTATATCAAGATCTTCACTGACCTTGACAAGGAGACTATCGATGCTCTCGTAGAGGAGCACAAGCAGGATCCTGGTCGCCGTGTACTTCAGAAGCGTCTGGCTGAGGAGGTTACCATAATGGTTCACTCTCAGGAGGATTTGGATATGGCTATCGCAGCCAGCAACATCCTCTTCGGTAAGGCAACCAAGGAGAATCTGGCACAGCTCGATGAGGCTACATTGAATGATGTATTTGCCAATGTACCTCACTACGACCTCGACAAGAACTTGCTCGGTGGTACAGCTGTTGACCTCTTCAACCAGGAAGGTATGCAGATTTTCCCAAGCAAGAGCGAGATGCGTAAGCTCGTTAAGGGTGGTGGCGTTTCACTCAACAAGGAGAAACTCGCTGCTTTCGACCAGGTTGTAACTGCTGATGACCTGATTGACGGTAAGTATCTTTTGGTTCAGAAAGGTAAGAAGAACTACTTCTTGATTACCGTTAAGTAATCGTTAAAAGTATTGAAAATATTTGGTAGTGGAGAAAAAATCCACTACCTTTGTAGCCGATTTGCTTGTCCTATGGTGTAATGGTAGCACTACAGTTTTTGGTTCTGTCAGTGGTGGTTCGAATCCGCCTGGGACAACAGGTCATAAATAACCCTTCAAGTCTTTGCGGATTTGGAGGGTTATTTTGTTTATAATAAAGTTCGGATACAACAAGCTCTTTGCATCTATTATAGGTCAATTTTGATGAAAAGCAGGCAATAAAATGAGAAAATAAGTAAAAAGGGTGCATTTTTCGTATTGATTTAGGGTGATATTCAAAATTATTTTGTATCTTTGCCCTCGTAACAAATCAAACAATTTATAAAAAATAAAATTATGGACTTTAACAAACTATTCTCATTGGAGGGTAAGGTTGCCCTCGTAACAGGTGCCGCATACGGTATCGGTTTCGCTATTGCTGAGGCTTATGCCAAGGCTGGTGCTAAGATTGCTTTCAATTGCCGCAGCCAGCACCACATGGATCAGGCTCTTGCAGATTACAAAGCAAAGGGTATTGAGGCAAAGGGTTATATCTGTGATGTAACAGATGAGGAACAGGTGAAAAACATGGTAGCTGACATCGAGAAGGAACTTGGTGTTATTGATATTTTGGTAAACAACGCAGGTATTATCAAGCGTATTCCTATGACAGAGATGTCTGTAGATGACTTCAAGCAGGTTATTGACATTGACCTCACTGCACCTTTCATCGTATCTAAGGCAGTTATCCCTGGTATGATCAAGAAGGGTCATGGTAAGATTATCAACATCTGTTCTATGATGAGCGAGTTGGGTCGTGAGACTGTTTCTGCATACGCAGCTGCCAAGGGTGGCTTGAAGATGTTGACACGTAACATCTGCTCAGAGTATGGTGAGTACAACATCCAGTGCAATGGCTTGGGCCCTGGTTACATCGCAACTCCTCAGACAGCACCTCTCCGTGAGTGTCAGGCAGATGGTAGCCGTCATCCATTCGATAGCTTTATCTGTGCAAAGACTCCTGCTGGTCGCTGGTTGGAACCAGAAGAGTTGGCAGGTCCTGCAGTTTTCTTGGCTTCAGATGCTTCTAATGCAGTGAATGGTCACATTCTCTATGTAGATGGTGGTATCTTGGCATATATCGGAAAGCAGCCAAAATAAAGGATCAAACATGAAGATTTAAATTTGAATAAACTTGAATAGAATAAAAAAATATAGGGCAGCCATAAAGGACTGCCCTATATTTGTAATTAAAATAATCTTTACAATTATTTGTTGATTGCATCTGCAAGCTCAGCACCAGCCTTGAACTTAGCAACCTTTTTAGCTGCAATCTGGATCTTCTCCTTAGTAGCTGGATTGATACCCTCACGAGCAGGACGCTCGTTAATGCTGAATGTACCGAAACCTACCAACTGGATCTTGTCACCTGCAATGAGGGCTTCCTTCAATGCGTTTGTTGTAGCTTCAAGAGCGGCCTTAGCCTGTGCCTTTGTAATCTCAGCACCTGCTGCAATCTTGTCAATCAATTCTGTCTTGTTCATAATTTTTCTTTATTAAATGAATAATATTGTTGTTTCTTAGTTGAATTCGTTTACAAATATAGCTTTTTCTTGTGAAAGTTCAAATAAAAAAAGCAGAAAAGTAATGAAATTATTGAAATTTAAGTGTAATAAGTCTATTTTTTGGTGTTTTCACGGATATTTTTCGTAATTTTGTCGCCAAAATACAAATATTAGTCAGATTATTAAACTGTTTATAGAAATAAAGTTATGCGCAATATTCCAATTGTAACAAAGAATTTGCTGATAGTGAATGTAGTAGCATTCCTGGCATGCATGCTGATGGACAAGAGTATGGGTGGCGGTTCTGGCCTGACAGATATGTTTGGGCTTCATTTCTTCCTGGCATCCGATTTCCATATTTATCAGTTAGTTACCTACATGTTTATGCATGGTGGTTTCCAGCATATTCTCTTTAATATGTTTGCCTTATGGATGTTTGGCTGTGTGGTTGAAAGAGTTTGGGGACCAAAGAAATTCCTTTTTTATTACATAGCGTGTGGAGTGGGAGCAGGTTTGTTCCAGGAAGCTGCACAGTATATTACCTATGTGGCAAAGGATATGGCAGCTTATGATTATGTTAGTGTTAATGGAGCCAGAATAACAATGGAGCAATATCTGAACCTATGGACTACCGTGGGTGCTTCAGGAGCTATTTATGCCATATTGCTTGCCTTTGGTATGATTTATCCAAACGAGCGTCTCTTCATTTTCCCGTTGCCATTTCCTATTAAAGCTAAATTCTTCGTGATAGGCTATGCTGTCATAGAATTGGTTTCAACATTCTCTCTCTCTGATGACGGTGTGGCGCATATTGCCCATTTGGGAGGTATGGTCTTTGGATTCTTCCTGATCCGTTATTGGCGTAAGCAGATTGGTAATGGTTACTATCATTCAAATTCTGCAGACGCTTTTGATAAGTTGAAAGGTATGTTCGGTGGAAAGCGTCGGGCAGGTAGAACGCATTTTACTTATACCAAGAATGAATCTTATAATCAGACTTATGAGCAGGATGCTGAATGTAAGACCAACGAAAAGGTTGTGTCACAGGAAGAGATAGATCGAATCTTAGATAAAATAAGAAAGAGCGGTTATGATAGCTTGACTCCTAGTGAAAAGCAGATGCTCTTTGATCAGAGTAATAAGTAAAAAGCATGTTTAAAGGATTTAAGGAATTTACATATAAGATGATAGCTGGTGCTAATGTGGCAACTATCATCATCATGTTGCTGGTGGGCTTTTCTGACTTCTTTCAGCCAGAAAAGTTCGCCGCATTGGCTAATCTTGGTTTACTTTTCCCGGTTTTTCTTATAGTTAACTTAGGCTTTTTGCTTTTCTGGTTGCTCTTCCGGTCTAAGTATGCCATTATTCCATTCTTAGGCTTCTTGATCTGTTTTGTTCCTGTCCGCAAGTATATGCCAATCAACTTTTCTGGCGAAACTCCAAAAGGTTGTATCAAAGTTCTATCATATAATACCTGGAATTTTGGTGCACAGACAGAGGATGCCGAAGGAACTAATATCTGTATTGCTTATCTGCAGGAGCAGGATGCTGACATAGTTTGTCTGCAGGAAGCATGTCCTACTTCCCGGAATATTGAACAGATAGATAGCATGCTCAAGCCTATGTATGCTTATCAGGATACAACGATGCACGTGAATGGCGGAAATTGTCTTATGTTGCTCAGTAAATACCCTATTCTTTCAAAAGAGCGAATTCCTTATGAATCGAAAGGAAATATGAGTGTAGCGTATCGTCTGAAAGTGAAAGATAGAGAGGTCCTTCTCATCAATAATCATTTGGAAACTACCGGCTTAAGTTTTGAGGACAGACGCCAGTTCAAGAATCTGGTTATCGGAAAATTGCAGGTTGATGCTGCAGAAGAAACGTCTAAATTGCTCGTTGTAAAACTTGCCGAGGCAACAAAGAAACGGGCTCCGGAGGCTGAGGCTGTAGCAAAATACATTCAGCAGCATAAAGAACAGAGTATTATTTTGTGCGGTGACTTTAATGATGGTCCTATCTCTTATGCTCATCGTACGATAGCTAAAGATTTGACGGATTGCTACATTGCAAGTGGTAACGGACCGGGTATCAGCTATCATCGTGGAGGCTTTTTTGTTCGCATTGACAATATCATGTGCTCAGACGATTGGGAGCCTTATGAATGTAAAGTTGATGATAAAATCGCCGTTTCAGACCACTATCCTATCATTTGTAAGCTAAAAATGCGCCCTAAAAAGCAAAAATAGAGCAAATAATTCTTATATAAGAAAAAAAATGCTTATTTTTGCACAACTTTATGGAGGTTTTTGAAAGAATCCCTAAAAGCAATTGAAAAGAAATAAATAATTAATAACAATAAATAGAAATGCAAAACAAAGGAATTGTAATTTGTGTAGCCGTCTTACTGACACTCGCAAGTATCTTCTATTTGTCATTCTCGTTTGCCACACGTTACTATGACAGCGAGGCTGCAAAGATTAAAGATCCTATTGCTCAGCAGGATTATAAGGATTCTGTTAAGTACTTAGGGGTTTATTCTTACCAGAACTGCTTGGAGACTCAGATTGGTCTTGGACTTGATCTTAAGGGCGGTATGAATGTAATTCTTGAGATTTCTGTACCTGATGTACTTGAAAACCTTGCCGATCATAAGACCGACGCTGGTTTTACCAATGCCATGAAGGAAGCTAGAGCTCAGGAAGAAGCTAACGGTGGTGACTTCGTGTCACTTTTCATTAACGCTTATCATAAGAGCGCACCAGGTCATAAACTCGCAGAAGTGTTCGCTACCCAGCAGTTGCAGGGCTTGGTTTCTCCTCAGAGCAGCGACGCAGAGGTAGAGAAGGCTATCCGCGCTTCTGTACAGGATGCTATTGACAACTCTTTCAATGTTGTCCGCACCCGTATAGATAAGTTTGGTGTTGTACAGCCTAACATCCAGAAGTTGGAAGGTCAGCAGGGCCGTATCATGGTAGAAATGCCAGGTATCAGCCAGCCAGAGCGTATGCGTAAGATGCTCCAGGGTAGTGCAAACCTTGAGTTCTGGGAGACATACAACTCAGAGGAAATCGCTCCTTATCTCCAGCAGCTTGATACTCGTATCGCAAATGGTGATAATGGTCAGGAGGAGAAAGACTCTGTTGCTGCTGATACAACTGTTGCAAAGAAAGAAGTTGCTAAGGCTGAGCCTAAGAAGGCTGGGGCTAAGTTCTCTATCAAGAAGAAGGACGATGCTGCAAGCAAGGTAGGCGAGGATGCTCAGAATGCTGCTGCTATCAAGGCTCACCCATTGTTGGCTCGTTTGCAGCTCGGTGGTGGTTTGAGCACTGTTGGTTATGCTAGCGTTCGCGATACTGCTGCTATCAACAAGATTATCTATTCTGAAGTTGCTAAGCGTGTATTGCCATCTGACTTGCGCTTGCTTTGGAGTGCTAAGCCAGCAGATAATCTGAAGGTTAAGAACATCTATGAGCTTCATGCGTTGAAGGTTACTACCACTACAGGTCGTGCTCCTTTGGAGGGTGATGTAATTACCGATGCTAAGGACGAGTTCGACCAGATGGGTTCACCTGTTGTTAGCATGAAGATGAATACTGAGGGCGCACGTAAGTGGGCTCAGATGACCAAGGCTAACGTAGGTAAGGCTATTGCTATCGTTCTGGATGGCGTAGTTTACTCTGCTCCTCGTGTAAACGGCGAGATTGATGGTGGTAGCTCTCAGATTTCCGGTAACTTCACTATCGAGGATACCAAGGACTTGGCTAACACATTGAAGTCTGGTCGTATGCCAGCTCCTGCACGTATCGTTCAGGAGGAGGTTGTAGGTCCTACACTCGGTGCACAGTCTATCCAGATGGGTATTGTATCATTCGTTGTAGCTTTCGTACTCCTGATGGTTTACATGGTGATGATGTACAATGTCATTCCTGGTATGATGGCTAACCTGGCTTTGCTCGTCAACGTATTCTTCACGCTGGGTATTCTGACGTCCTTCCAGGCGGCTCTGACGTTACCTGGTCTTGCCGGTATGGTCTTGTCTCTGGGTACTGCCGTGGATGCCAATGTGCTTATCTATGAGCGTATCAAGGAGGAGCTCCGCTCTGGCAAGGGTATGAAGCAGGCTGTAGCTGCTGGTTATGGCAACGCTTTCTCTGCTATCTTCGACTCTAACTTGACATCTTTGATTACTGGTGTTATCCTGTTGATTACCGGTACAGGTCCTATCCGTGGTTTCGCTACTACATGGATCATCGGTATCGTAGTTTCATTCTTCACTGCTGTGTTCCTGACTCGTCTGGTTTACGATTATAAGTTGAACCACGATAAGTGGATGCACTGCAAGTTTGATACTCCTGTTTCTCACAACCTGATGCAGGGCAAGAAGTATAAGTTCATGTCTATGTACAAGACTACCTTCACCATTGCCATCGTAGCAGCTGTGGTATTCATCGGTAGCTTCTTTGTTCGTGGCTTGAGTAAGAGTATCGACTTCACTGGTGGTCGTAACTATGTGGTACAGTTCGAGAATCCTGTAGAGCCTGAGCAGATTCGTACTGTTCTTGGCGATGCATTCGTCAATGCAGACGGCACCAAGGCAACTACTGGCGCTATCGCTATCGGTACAGATGGCAAGACCATCCGTGTATCTACCAACTATATGATTGAGAGCAACAGTCCAACTGTTGACGATGAGGCAGAGACTATCCTTTACAACGCCTTGAAGAAGGCTAACCTGGTTTCTCAGAAGAGTGTTGAGGCATTCAAGAACCCAGATGTTCGTCAGGGTGGTTCTATTATCAGTAGTACAAAGGTAGGTCCTTCTGTGGCTAAGGATATCACTATGGGTGCTATCTATAGTGTGCTCTTCGCATTGATTGCTATCTTCCTCTACATCCTGATACGTTTCCGCAACGTGGCCTTCTCTGTAGGTTCTACAGTAGCTTTGGCATTTGATGCCTTGACAGTAATCGGTTTCTACTCACTCCTGTGGGGTCTCGTTCCATTCTCATTGGAGATTGACCAGACCTTCATCGGTGCTATCCTGACCGTGGTAGGTTACTCTATCAACGATAAGGTGGTTGTATTCGACCGTATCCGTGAGAACTTGAAGTTGCATCCTAAGGGCGACCGTCAGCAGCTCTTCAATGCATCTATCAATGAGACATTGGCTCGTACCATCAATACGTCTACATCTACATTGCTCGTGTTGCTCTGTATCTGTATCCTCGGTGGTGACAGCATCCGCAGCTTCTCATTCGCAATGATCCTGGGTGTTGTATTCGGTACATTGTCATCTATCTTCATTGCATCTCCTATGGCTTACATCGTTCTTGGTCGTAAGATTAAGGAAGAGCCAGCTGAGGAGGTTGCAGAAGTTAAGTAATCAGAAACTCTTCATTCTTTCTCTGTCCGATGTATGTCGGATAGAGAAAGATACTGGAAAGAATATAAAAATAATAAAGGTCGCTTCCTGATTGTCAGGAGCGACCTTTATTGTTTTATCATCTCTGGAATGATAAGGAAAGTACGTGGTCCCACCGAGAATCGAACTCGGATCAAAGGTTTAGGAAAGATCTATCTTGATATATGAATATCAGAGAGTTACATCATTTCCTTCACTTTTTGTGGAATATTCGTAGAACTTCTGTCTATAAATGAAGAAATCCGCACCCAAAATGTAGGCACGGATCTCAAATGCAAGTTCCGATTATTACATCGGTGGTGCAAAGTTACATATTTATTTTCAAACAGCCAAATTTTCGAGAAAAAATCCGTCCACCTTCCCAGGCAAACGGATCCACGAATAGATTTATTCCACAAAAAGCGTTCATTTCTCCAGGAGCACTGTCCTGGCGAATGTTATACGTGTATGAGGATTGCTTGATACGATCTCCTGTCTTATACACTTTGTCCCAAATTTAAAGAATAAGAATTTTTTGGGTACTCTGTGTAAAACAGTGTATAGGGTATCTCTTGATACAATATCCAGGGATACCTTCTTCTTATCAAGAATCCCCTCCACGTTCACCCAGGGATCAGAATATCTGATCGCCTGTATCTTATATGCCGAACTATCCACATAGATGATACTGTCTTTCAGATCTGTTGCAGCCTTGATCTTAGTCTCGCTGGATGCCTTGTTGATCTGTTGAACACGTTTCAACTTAAGACCCAGATCCTTCACGATAGCATTCAGATCCTGGAACTGTTCTTTCAGCTCAGTATTGTTCACCGTCACACTCTGGACGGATGCCACTTCCTTACCTGTCTCAGTCTTTCTGTGTCTGACTGAATCCACAAGTGCTGCCTGGTTCTTTTCGAGCCTGGCATTTTCTTTCCTGGTTTCCCTCGTATGCCTATACACATACGTACAGGCAACAATAAGGGCTATAATAAGTAAGGGAAAGCACTTATTGAGTAATCTTCTGATCTTATTTTCCATGCTCCTTGATATAATTAATGATACCTTCCATGTGAACCTTCACGATAGCATTCTTGCCTTCCAGTGACAACAGCCAGGACACATCATCCTTATTGTCCTGGAAGAAGTTCTCTGTTAGCACGGCTGGGCACTTTGTATGCTTCAAAATGTAGAAGCCAGCCTCAAAGTCTGGATCCTTATCAGAGAAATCTGTGCGGATCTTCTTGCCAGCCAGGATCTTCTTTGCAGCATCATAGAGGCTATCAGCCAGAACGTCTGCCTTAGTCTGACCACGTGACGTGAAAGCACTCCAGCCAGAGGCATTCATCCACTGACCATTGCCAGCGGCATCCACGTGAACCGATACCAGGATCACATTGCCAGCTCCAACCTTATCACAGATAGCATTCACACGCTTGCACCTCTCAGCCAGAGATACATCGTTATCCTCTGTGACGATACGCTGTGCATCATAGCCCTTAGCCTGGAGCTGCTTCACAACTTCCTCAGCTATTTGTCGGGCATACTTGTATTCTCGGAAAAGACCATCTGGTGATCTTTTACCTGGTGTTTCTTCACCATGACCATTGTCTATAAGTATCTTCATAACCTTAATCTTTAGATCTGTTTTTACTTGCCTGTGAAAGCGCATCTGTAAGAGCATCCACAAGCTCCTGTCTGCTTACCATTGTCTTAGCCAGCTTCTCAACACGTGAAAACTCTGTTTTAGTTTTCTCGTCTGCCTTCTCTCGCACCGATAGCCACTCAACAACCAGGAGGAATATACCAACCATGCAAGTTACTATAGGTATGCCTTCCAGGATCTCCAGGTGGACTAGTGCCATGACCTTACATAAGGAGATCAGCAAGTCTATACCAGCCGCTATAAGCATACCACCTTCGTAGGTGATGAACTTGATCAGCGACCGCTTCAATCCCCAGGAGGATCTTATCTCACCTCTGATCTTAGCTTTAGCCAGACCAGATGCAAGATCTATAGCCATAGCAAGCAATACGATAAAACAGGCTATCACTATAATGATAAGCTCCATTCTCACACCAATTAATAATGAATACATAGGCTCTATCTGTTCTTTTTGAATTTGCAGCGTTGATAGAATCTGAGATTATCTTCATCATCCCTGGTGATAGGACTGGAAGGAGAAAACATTTTAAAGCCAGCGTTCTCTCCATATCTAACAACCTTGATCACTCCACGGAACGGAAACTTCCTGTTAGGGTTAAGGAATAGTTCCTTTAGCTTCTTGCTCTCAGTGAAGAAAGCGGATGCTGGTTCCATATCGTTTGGGTTGTTGGAATCTGGAGCATAGGCTACCAGGCAGCGATCTCCATTCTCAGTGCTCTTGTTAATCGCACCAGTGAAAACCTTAACCTTGTTTATCACTACATCTATTGAGGTGAACTCACAGCAGAAAAGATCAGCCTGGTTTCCTCCTTCCTCATCGACAAAATCTTCTATCTCCATATCCTAATTAGATGCTGTCTGGAATGTTATAAGTTACACAATCAGCCTTAACCATCGCCTTGATAGCCTTGCGATCTTGCAAGAATGCCTTGTAGGATGCAACAGCATTATCGGCTTCCTCATCCTCCAGGATACCAAGCTGTGCAGCCTGGTAGTCATTCACCAGCTTCTGCTGCTGATCCTGTGGGTACTTCTCAGTGAGAAGCGTTTCGAGGATGTTGTTACCTGTGCGAGGATACTCAACACGCAAGCTGTCATACTGCCAGCTCTTTACCTTCTTAGGCTCTGAGCCTTCACCTTCGCCAGCCTCTGTGTTACCAGCGTTCTGTTCCACCTCAACCTCCTTGATGTTGTGGTTGTAGTTGAACGTACTCTGACCATTTCTCAGATCATCAATCACCTGTGGCTTATCTACAGAGATCAGCCCTGTTTTCAGTCTTAATGTTTCCATAATTTATACATTTATTAAATATGAAATTCTTGTGTTGTTCCGAGCACTTAATGATCCAGCCATATTCGGATGGAAATAGGTGCTTGATGTCCTCTTCATTCTTAATGAGATAGTGCTTCTGAGTTTCCTCCAGTTTCTTGTAGAACTTAAGAAGGATCGTCTTTCTCAGCAGAATATTATAGTGGTTCTGCTTGAATCCCACAAAGTCGATAGAGCGATCATCTACAGGAAAGATCTGCCATGTGTGCTTAAATTCCACATGAAGCTCAGCTCCCAGGTACAAACCAGCCATATCCAGAACGAACTGGAGTGCTTCTTTTGTTTCTGCCAGGAATACCATATCATCCATATATCGGAAATAGTATATCTTGCAGCCGAACTTCTGCTTAACCATCCTGGCAAGTTCTTCCTTAACCCAGTGATCAAAGTATGCCAGGTATATGTTAGCCAGATACTGACTTGTGAAATTGCCAATAGGCAAACCTACATTCTTACCGTTACTATCAATTATCTTAAACAGCAGCTCCAGGAGATCCTCATCATCTATGGTGTATCTTAGGATAGCCTTCAATACAGCATGATCTATGTGGTCATAGTACTTCGTAATGTCCGTTTTCAGACAGAACTGTGTACCAGCGAAATCAAGCATGAGAGCCTTGCCTACATCATCAGCGCATTTCTGGATGCCTCTACCTTTGATACAAGCATAGGTGTTGGCTATGAAAATGTGCGTCCAAAAAGGGCTTAACACGTTGATCACGCAGTGGTGAATGATACGATCTGGAAAGAAAGGTGCTATCATAATGATACGATCTTTTGGATCGTGTATCTCCTTCACCTTATATTCACCAGGAACGTAAGTCTTTTCAGATAGGATCTCATACAGAATCTGTAGATTTTCATTGATGTTCTCATTGAACTCATCTATCTCTGTGCGATCCTTCTTACCCTTCTGTGCTGTGTACTGAGATAAAATCAAATTCTCTGTTGAATATATCAGAGGATATACGTTTCTTATCTTTGCAGTAGGAGATATAAGCAGCTTACCAGTATTACCTATGTAATAGCCTACATCATCGAAATCTTGATACACATAAGGGATGATCACCTTATTATTATCCTTAGTGCCGTGGACGTTGTTCTGAGCTTTGTGACCCCATTGTCTTACTTGCACAGCTTTATTATCCATCATATATTATTTTACCATCCACCAGACGTGCCAGTGGATCCTGTGTGGTAGGGTGGCGAAACTCCTACAATATCTTTATTAAATTAGAAATCACGGTAAAAGCGGAACCCAATATTCGTATTCGAATTCGAGGAGCGATTATTCGCATTCAGATAGCCGAACCCAGCATTCGCACCATTATTCGCATTCGCACCGAGCAGAGCACCCCTGGAGATCGCCACCGTGTATATTTTTACTTTATTTTCTCAATTCTGATTTTTTCTGAAATGCTTTGAAAGTTCAGTGTACTTTGCAGCCAGGTCGAAGCCGTGCCGAACCGCACACCGAACTTTCCGTACCTTATTTTTTAATTTCGGCACAAGCGGAACCCAAGATTCGTAGACGAATGCGAGGAGCGAGTATACGCATACAGAGAGCCGAACCCAGCATCCGCACCATTACGCGCACCCGCACCGAGCAGAGCACCCCACCAGCCTACTGTGGCATTCTTCCAGAACTGATCTGTATTACCTGTAGTAGGTGAGCCACCTACCTTGCTAACAGCTGATAAGCCGTAACTGGTGATACCCTCTACAAGTCCCCAACCATCATCACGTGGCAGTGATACAGCCGCCTCATATCCTTCTGGAACCGTTGTGGCAGAATCAGAGTGAGAAGTGAACTTAGAAGGATCCTTGCATACATACAGCGTGCTTTCGCTTTCGCCATAATATACCAGGAAATCATCTGCCAGCATCCAGAGATATTCAAAAGGAACACCGAAACCACGGTATGATGTTACCTGGAATACCTTATCTGTGTCACCACCAGCCCAGTTCTTAACAGTATAGGAAACCTTTCCTGTGTTGTTACCAAGTGGAAGCGTGACACCGCAAGGGATGAAAGGATTTACTCCATTGTGAGTATTCCACTGATTATAGTCACAAGAGCATCCAGATCCAAGACCTCCCTGGTGATAGCCCTCATCTGTAAGCTGAGCCGTGTAAGCATCCTGGTTGTACATAGAAGCGTATTCGATACGCTGGAACCACTTGATCGTGTTGTAAGCTCTACCAGCTCCATGATGGATGCCATTACCAACAGCGTTACACCATCCACGCACAGTACTCTTGCTTACTGATGTACGACCCATACCGATCAAACTTCTGTATGTGCCATCCCAGGAAGCGTTATTGCTACCACCACGGCAATTAGCGGCATTAGCTGAAAATACTGGCAGACCGTTTTCGCCTCGCTTCACATTATCGCCATCCCATGTAAGGAAGGAAGCCGATACTGGCTTCTTATTTACATTATCATAAGTAGCGAACCAAGGAGAGATCGTTTGTCGTTCTACCTTAGTGAAACCTGGAAGCGGATACTCACTGATAGCATAGATCCATGATGTACCATTGATCTCCAGACGGAAATAGTGCTCTGGAAGCTCCAGCATCACATTACCATCTGATCCATCCAGGATCGCCTTAGTTCCACCTTCTGTTAAGCGAGAATCGTTAGGATGAAGGTAGTACTTAACTGTACCATCCTCATTTTCCACGAAACGCTTCATACGGTTCTGGAGCGGCAAAGTTTTATGCAGTTCCAGGTTGCCCACTCTCTTTAACTTGTAGTCCTTGCTTGTGTTGTCGTGCTGAACACCATACCACATATCATAAGGGAACTGTGGTTTTGTTCCGCTACCACTACCTAAAATTAAACCCATGTTATTATAATTTAGAATACCTTACCAGATCCCCAGTAAACTTCATATTCATCCAGCGAGATAGCACCTGGGGAAATCTCTGTTATCATAGCTGGAGACCAGTCACCAATAGGAACTGGCAAAGGGCTTGCGCCTTTATCACCGATCAGCTTGCAAGTGAGAAGAACGTTTGAATCCATTGTGTTGATCTTCTTCTGGCGAACAAACACACTGAAACTGCTTCCATCCTCTAACTTGAAGCCTTTTTTCAGATCCTCTACCTTTCCGTGAGAAAGGATGCGGATACTCTTTACTTCATCCATACGATTAAACGTGTTTGATGTTTATAATTCTTATTCTGCTGCAAATATACAAAAAATGCGTATGAGATACGCATCAATTAAGATTAATTATATAAATATCTACCAAAAATCTTATATTACACCTCCTTTCCACATTAAAAGTAGGGCTATGCCCTGGATGATCTGTCCTACCAGACCACCCAGGATCGTAGCCAGGAAATCAAGCCAGTCCCACTTGTCTCCGTAAGACTTATCCTTGAACTCCATACCAGCAGCCAAACCAGCCACGAACAAAATAGTAAGCAAGAAGCCACATGGTATGGCATACCAGAAATGCTTCTGCCTGTTGCTCTCAGTTATCCAGCTCATTGATTTTGTATGTTAGATAAAACATTCTCCAGACCATTGATCCGATCCCTCAGCTCCTGGCGAACCTTGTGAAGCTCCTGGAGATCGTAAGGCAATTCGTACCCCATAAGGGATGCTTCATAGCACTTCGTGATCTTGTAGTCCGATCCAGATAGCTCATCTTTGAGATCCTGGATCTTGCGTTTGTACATCTGAGCATCTGGAACCTTCTCATACTTGAATGCGATATGATCACCAGCATCATAAGGGATAGCTCTTACCACATAGCCTTCTTCACATTCCAGCTTACTCTCATCAATATCATCCACAGGCTTCCAGCCCTGGATAAGGAGATCCTTTGTCTGATCTTCTGCAGTAATGATCTTCTGGTGGATCTTCCCATCGGTTCCCTGGTAGCTCTGGCAGTAGTCTGATACCTCCTTGCCCTCCAGGAAACCGAACTCATTAATCTGACCTAGTAACTTCATAACTTTAATATTTATACTTACTTACAGTCCATACATTAGTGGTGGTAGAACCTTTCACCCATATACCAAAGACGAACTCCAGGCACTGACCTTCTCCACAATCATAGTAATCATTCTCAGTTGTATCATCGTAGATATGCTGCCCAGACATCGGTCGAACACGCATTGCTCCAGCTCCCATCTGCTTGAACTTGATTATTCTTCCGTTCTTAGTGTCGTTAGGCAGATATACATCCTTAACTACATTCCTGTTACACAATCCGATAACGAATGATACGCTTTTAGGAATACAGCGTTCACTATAGCTGGAACTATCACCTATGAACCTAGTGTTAAGGATCAGTCCACACGCTTTGAGATCCCAGAAATATCCACCGTATGCTGGAGCTGACCCCTGGTTATCAGCTCTACCATATACACCAGCTACAAGCGTTTCATCAGCATTCAACTCATGAGCAGACTTAGATACATTAGCGAATCCGAGACCCACGATAGCCGATCTGTGCGATCTTCCTGTTGATGCTGATATGGAATCGGTTCCAGCCATGTTAGCGAATATTCCAGATGGTGACATATAAGCGGTTCCTGTTGAATAGCTTGGCGCATTCTTTGCAGTTGCCTGTACTACACCTCTGTTTGCATCAAGAGTGATCTTAGCACCCATGGTGGTGTATAGCGAATGATCTCCACCAGATATAGCACTCTCCACCTGGATCAAACCTCCCTTAGCATCAAGAGTGATCTTTCCGCTTGATGTAGTGCTCAGTGTAGATACGATCTTACCTCCAGACAGGAACCAGTCTCCGATATTAGCACCCTCAGCCAGAAGCAAGTTTGTTGCTATGCTCTCAAACTGAGCACCGAAAGGGTTCCACTTGGATGTGTTCGTAGGAGCCACGTTAGAGAAGGTTCCAGCATCGACACGTGAAACGTAATAGATACCATTGTACTTGACAATATCAACACGGTACTGGGTTCCGTAGTAAGTCTTGGATGCTGAATATTCTCCACGATAGATAGGAGCCAGGCTATAGCCATCTGTTCCGTCTCTACCATCTTTGCCATCAATACCATCCCTTCCATCCTTACCAGGTGTTCCAGGAGCACCGTCTTTTCCATTGGTTCCGTTTGTTCCATCCTTGCCATTAGTGCCATCCTTGCCATCCTTGATAACAGGAACACGTTCTGTGTCATAAACGTTGCCAGATCCATCCTTAAGTGTGAAATCCACAAATGAATCAGAGCTTGATACGTTGATCGTGATAGACTTCGCCTTAAGCTGTGTCGCTGTGCTCTTGGATGATGCAAGACCTACCAGATACAAGTCGGCAGTGTTTTCTGGAGCCTTACCACCAACCTGTTTCATCTGTTTTGCAATGATCTTGGAAGGAGATACATTTCCACTCTTATCAACCTTGACACTGGTACATGATAGCTCCAGGTATCTTGATACAGCATCCGATCCATCCTTGCCAGGATATACCTTAGAGATCGTATATACAGCCGAATAGGTAACACCATCATAAGTGCATGAGATTGTTAGTGTTGCCTTATTGCTACTCATATCTATGTTAGTAGCCTTTCCTGTAGTGGTACTGAAACTACAGCTACATCCGCTTGCTGAACATGAATAAGATACACCAGACACTACAGAGGATCCCTTATAGAGAGTAGCTTGGGTTCCCTGGATGGAACCGATCACCTTTCCGCTTGAATCGCATGTAACTGTTTCGTTCTCGTTAGAGAGATCAAGCCTACAGGTTTCTTCTACAGCTTTGGCAGTAGCGAACATCCTGTTAGCGATATAAGCAGAGATCTCAGCATAAGGAGCACTGGAAGAATCAGAGCTTTGGATCATCTGAGCGTAACCTTGTGCCATGCCAGGTATTCCCAGGAATGCAAATGGATAACGCCCCTGTGCCCTATTGTTGAGATCAGTTCCTCCACAATACTTAAGCGCATCTATCAAGCTATCATTCCAGGCTACAGCATCATAGCTTACCAGGCAAATGAAACATTCAGAGTTATATGCCTTGATCTTTTTGGCGAATGCAGTCAGCGTGGAATCTACATTGCTATATGTGTCACATTTGTACGTTTCCAGCACAGCCAGAGAAGAACGATCCACCCTTACCAGGGTTAAGCCTCTGGTGGCACAAGTGATCGTCTCTGTCTTGGTTCCGTTGTAGATCGTAACCTGTCCGTCTGCTGTCCTGTTCATGCCTGTACCCCTCAGATAGATATACTTGGAATCAACACCATCAACACCATCCTTGCCAGGATCGCCTGTAAGCCTGGTGTAACGTGCCTGTGATTTCTTTCCGTTGGAATCAACCTCTACCACCTTCATCCAGAGATAAGGATAATCTTTGGTAGTAGCTACAGGCGCATCCGACCACGTTGTGTAGATCCTTGGTGAAGTGAACACATCCTTAGTCGTGAGATCCTTGGAAGTGGCGAATGAATAGTCTGTGTACTTTCCGTTTGCACCAGCTTCGCCCACGATCTTGCAAGCCTCTCCCCAGGTGTTGCCAGAATCGGATGATGTTTGCATCCATTGATCTCCAGTCTGAAATGATGTATGCCAGTTCTGCTTATCGGATGAATAACGTGCCATTACCGAAACTCCATCCTTGCCATCGTAAGGTGAAATACGTGTAGGCACACTCCAGTTAGAAAGCAGCTTATCTGCATTATCCTGGTACACCTTGACAATATCAACATCAGCCAGAGCACCATTGACCATCCTAAACTCATCATAGCAGTTTGCGCTTGCATACATATTGCTATCATAGACCGTGAAACCGATCAGCTTCTTGTTAAGAGAAGCCGTTGCCTGTCTTACACCATTCAAAAAGCATGATACGGTGCGATCACTGAATCTGAATGCCAGGTGCATCCATGTTCCAGGCTTCACATCCATTTCCTTCATATTGAGAGTGAAGGCAGCATCCTGGATAGCCCATCCGATCTTCTTCTGATCCGTCTTGAACCAGAAGAATATTGTGAAGTTCTCCCCGAAAGGAAGATCATACTTAATTCTCAGATCTGAATCATCTGGAAGGCTCAGAAATTGGCGATCTCCTTCTGTAACTATGGAACCGCCAGAACCTAACTCTGTGGAATAGTTACCAGTTATATCCTTACATCCATCCTTAGCCGTGAAAGGTATATGGCAATAGGTTTGCTCTACCAGCTTACTTTTCTGTGCCATACTCATCCAGAGATATTCCAGTTTGCCGACACTTGGCATCTGGAGGCTCCATCCTGTAGGCTCCAGGGCTGTAGCATCGAGAGTAGGAGGCTCAACTGTAGATCCGTTTTTTGCGTACCGACATTCAAAGTAGGAGCTTGCAACAGCATCAACACCGCTGTTTCCAGCTTCACCCTGGATCAGTGCCCAGGTGTATCTCGTAGGATTGCTGCTATCTATTTCCTCGAAGTCTGTGTACTGCCCCAGGTATGATCCTGGTTCTTCTCCATTGTTGCCTGTAAACGACAAACCGCCATCGTTGGAATACTTGAAGTGGGTGTAGCTGGTTCTTCCATCCTCACCAGGTGCGCCTGGCGTTCCCTTCTCTCCATCCTTGACGTATGGCATTGAGATCTTTGTTACGATCACCTGGTTTGTTCCAGCCAGAACCACCTCCAGGCTCATATTTGCCTTAAGGGATGTTTTTAAATCACTCAGCTTATATGAGGTATCAAGAGAGATCGCCTTAGATGTAGGCTTACCTATGTGATCGGTTCCATATCCAAACAGGGTTAAGGAGAATCCCTTTGGAAGGGATGTTAAGTTCTCTGTGTTTGAACCAGTGATCTTGTTAAGCGACACTCTCAGAGAATCGCCAGCCGCCACCATCGTATCTGAATAGATGCGAACACTAGGAAGGATCTCATACATCACAGCATCCTCACCCTTAGCCTTGACACCTGTGTTAGTGGCTCCGATCCACCAGTAACCATTCATAATGTAAGGAGTATCGCCAGCATCACCCTTGATACGACCGCCATTCTTCCACACCTTGTGAACATCATCCCAGCTGTATAGATCTCCAGCCACGATATAAGCATCACCAGGTGAGCCTTTAGGATGTGCAGCCTTAAGCTCAGCCTCGCTGTCATAGGATCCAAGGATATTAACACCCTTACCATCCACACCTTCTGCCTTGATACCTGTATCTACAGATCCGATCCACCAGTTTCCGTTATCTCCGATCTTTGGTGTTTCTCCAGCTTCTCCATCCTTACCCTTGGCAATACACTGCCAGTAGGTTCCTACAGTAGGAGCATAGCCCTTAGTAGGTTCGCTGTATATGTATCTGTATGTGGCTGTCACACCATTATTCGTGTAAGAAACTTCATCACCCTTATAGTACACATAGGATGCGTTGTATTCGCCACGGTACACACCGATCTCAGAAGAATCTCCAGAGGTAGATAGGAGCCTTACGTTATGAAGCGTGATCTGTCCTCGTTGCTGAACGTTGTAATCTATGTAAGACTGCTTATCTCCCATTCTGAACTTGTTACCATCCAGATCCAGGTAGCAATATCCATCAGAAGTAACAATCTTACCAGTAGTGATCGTGTTGCCATTGATACGTGTGAAGCCGTATGTAGTTACAAAGTCTCTCCAGCTGGCATCATACACAGAAGAAAGAACTCCCACCTGGAAGTAGTAGTTATTCGGATCGGATGTAGGCTCAAACTTAAGCTGTTCCTGGGTTAAATACCAGGATCCTGTATCTCCCTTCTTTGAGCACTTGGCAAAGAGATAATAACCTCCAGCCTCTGATAAGGTAGCTTCCAGTGCAGCTATCTTCCAGTACCTAATATCTGTGTCTGAGATCGAAAGATGGCAAAGTGTTCCAGATGTAGCCTTGAAAAGGTTAGGATCACCACCCAGGTTCGCTTGCATGATCACGTCTGCCAGAACAAACTGCTGGCTCTTGGAGCCTACAGTGAGCATATTTGTGTCTATACTGTTTGGCTTGATGTTGTCTGTATCGAAATATCCGTCTGGATCGTAGATCATGTTCCTCAGTTCCTCTGTTGTTCTCCAGCCATACTTTGCCCTGGTAAGATCTTTCAGTCTGTTAGCCTCCAGGATCGTGTCGTGCTTCTGTACGTTGATAACAGCCTGGTTGATGATGCTGATAGTAGCCGTATCGGAAATAGTGAGAGTGTAATCGTGTCTCAGTAACAGGTTCCTCTCAACCTTCTGGATACGGATATTTTTCTCCAGGTTGAAACGCTCATCCTTGATAGGTACGTAATCGCCAGGAGTGAAAAGGCAGCTATCGCTATCCTTTGGCATATTCTCAATAAAATAGCTTCTGGAGAAGGTAAGCGCATACTGTGCCCTGGCTTGTTTAGCCTGTAAGAACTTGTCATATACGTAGAACCAAAGATCTTCCTCAGCATCCTCTATGTAAGAATCTGGCATGATTATATCCGTGATCTTATACTGATCTCCTTCTCTGATCTGGAAGGCTGTGGTGTTGCTTGTAGGGAACACAAGCCCACGTGCATCCTTATATGGCTTAAGGATGAATTTCTTTGCGCTGTGATCGTAATCATGTAGCTCAAACTCACGACCAGCCAAACGACCAGTGATAAACGTGATCTTTGCAGAGGTTCCATCTATGAGGTATGTGGTTCCATTGCTGTTGGATGCTTTCAGATCGAAGTCCATTGTATCATCCATGAAGGTATAGACATCATCACCCAGAGCTGTTACCTTGCCTGTGCGTCTAGGATAAATATCATCGTTCTGGATGGCATCTTCCTCCACACCGATCTTCTTGCTCAGAGCCGCATCTTCTATGTATCGCTTATTATCATCTGTGCAGCCTATCTGCATCGTTTTAGCTTTTACGACCGTACCATCAGATAATTTATGATCATGCTTATTCAGTCTCTGAGGATAAGGAAGCTGGAGCCTTTCAGAATAATTTCTGTAGGCTGTTGGGATATTATTGGTTCCACCTTCACCATACATTCTGGTAATGATCGCCTTATCATCCACCTTACCTTCCATCAGAGTGAAAAGACCATGCCCACGTCCCCACTGGAAGTATTTCTCACCATTCGGTGGAGTTACTACAGATCCGAACTTACCGATCTTGATATGGTGGATACCATCCTTATCTGTAGTGATCTGGAAGTCCACATCAAAGTCCTTGCATTCGTTCTGCAGTGTCTGTAGGCAGTTCTGGCATGAGAAACTTACCGTCTTAGGCTCAGTTTCTGGGCAGTCCTTATCATCATACACCCATTCGCCAGGGTAGTCTCTGTTCATGTTGTAGATGATCACCTTCACGAAATCCTTTATGGAATAGGTAAGATCGAAGGTTAGAGAGGTGGATCTTCCGTTTACGTCTGTATCACGGAACATCACCTTCATAAGATCATAGATGCAACCATACAGAGTGATAGAATAGTTATACTGATCCTCTGAATTTTTGGTACGATCCACCGTTGTACGGATGGTGTACCAGTCGGAATCTATCTTGATCTTATCGCCCTTCTCAAAGTCTATCAGAAAGGTGGATACCACCTCCAGTGTGACGGTATCATCTGCCATAAGTGATCGGCTTTGCTGAGCTGTCTTGACGGCACAGAAAGGAATCCTCTTATTCAGAGGAATCCTTGTGCCATTGCGTTTGATTAATGTAAATTGTCCCATATAACAATATCGTTAGTACTGAAATCAGTTATATCCTCGATCACACCAGCCATGATCACATCGTACTGTCCTGGCTGTGGATAATTGTGTACCACGTGCTGCTTTGATCCAGACACGTTAGGTGTCATGCTGCCATCGCCCCAGTAAATATCAACCATCTTATAACTTGTGAAGTCGATAACACATTCAGTGTTGGCTATTGAACCTATGTGTCTGAGCACTCGCTTAACAGGGTTGTACTCTACCAGCTTCAAAGTGAAGGTTCCAACCATCAAGCCCTCGTTATACTTGCCCCAGGTTTTATCTGGATCGGCTTCATCCTCACGTGTGACCTCATACACAAGAGGCTTGGCATCACCATCATACTCACATACGAAACGCTTAGTACCACCTCCTTCAAACTCATTGAAGAACTCTCTTACCCTGGAAACAAACTGGGATCTGCTGGAAGCCTGGATGAAGCATTGCAGCGTGATTGTCCTATCCTTGTATCTTGGGTTAGAGGTATCCTTGACTGTTCCGTGATAATCATCCCAGTCCACTTCCAGACTTGACTTTTTAGCAAGACCACCAACCAGACCAGCAGATTTAGACACCTCCACGGCAAAGTCCTTGAAGTTCTTTCCGTTGATGTAATATTCTACATCCGTCTGGTAGTTAGAGGCAGCTCTGATCTCCGAGAAAGACATAGCCTTGTTAAACACTTTGAGATCATCCACCTGTGCCTCACTGCCAGCCAGGTTGAAATCATTCAGTGTGAAGCCTGTAGGAGATCCGTCTGGAAGGCTTACCACATCCAGGAGCTGGTTTTCAGCATATACCTTAAGTGTTGTTCCTTCCTTTACGAAAACTAACTGGATATAGCCAGTCGTTCTGTTTGCCAGAGATTGTTTGATAAATCCCTGTCTGTAGTTCTCCAGTCCGCTGTAATTAATGAGCCATACAAGATCTGTGGTACTCTTAACATAGCACATGAGAGTGAAGCTTCCAGAGAGCGGAATCGCTGTCACAGTAGAACACTCTCCTGTAAGATTGAGAGCCAGAGCCTTGCCGTGTGCTGAATCCTTAGTGAATCCAGCACCGTTAGAAAGCTCAGCATCGTTCCTGTACTGAGAAAAATCATAAGCCTTTGATCCTTCTGGATCATCGAAAGGCAGATAAAGAACCATATTTGTATCCATAATCTTGTTGTTTTAGGCGATCCCCTGTGATAGGAGAGAGCCGTTATTTTGAAGTTTTTTAAAATCGTTTCTTAAGCCTACCATTTCCTGGTGGATCAGTTCTGTATTGTGAGCTGTCTGAGCCTGGTAGATCAGCTGGTTCCTGGCTACATCTGTAAGATCTGCCAGGTTGATGTTTGTCGCATTCATCGCACCAGCGATCTTTGAGCCTGTTTCCTCAGAGAGTGAAGCCACGGCTCCCTCCAGGGAACTTTTATCCAGAACATCATCAGCTGTTTTAAATTGCTCATTGATCTTCTGAGCCGCATCCGTTGCGCCATGGATGATGCTGTTCTTAAGGGAATCAAGTGCCTCCTGTTCCTTATCTGTGATCGTAGTGCCACCATCAGAACCATCCTTCATGGCATCAGCCCACATATTGTACCACTTCTGCAGTTGATCTTTATACTGGGCTTTATACATCTGCTGGATCAGAGATTTGCGCATCATTTCAGAAAAACTATTAGATAGGTTCTGTAGCATAGTCTTTGCATCTGAATCCATATCCGTAAGCATATCCTGGAAATCATCGCCAACAGAATCAAAGTCCACACCAGTAATGCCTTCATTCAGAGTTTTAAGAAGCTCATCCTGGGCATCCTTGACACCTACAAGATCATTCAAGTAGTCTTGTGTGTCCGAATCCAGTTTAGCAAAGAAAAGAGGTGCTTGCTCCTTCAAAGTCATTATCTGTTCGATAGTGAGATCAAACAAGCCAGTCATACGACCACTTTTAATGCTGTTCAAGATCTGCTGTGTGATGTTGTTCTCCTTAGCCCATTCATCCAGCTGTCCCCAGGCTTCTGAACTCATATTCTCTCGCTGCTTAACACCATGAGAGGCTTTTGATCCAATACCCAGGAATCCATGGCTGGCTCCAGAGTTAAGGTAGTCCTTACCCATCTGTCTTGCAGCATCGGCTTGCTTGTCATACAGGCTCTTTGCATACTCGTATGAGTTCTGTGCGTTCTTGACATCCAGAGTGGAAACAAGTTCCTTCTGCTTGTCGATCACATCATTCAGAACCTGGATATAGCTCTTATACATTTCCTTTGCCTTCTGATAAGCCGCTTCACCATCATCATCTGAGAAGATGGAAATGATCTTGCTGGCTATCTGGTAAGCTGACGAAATGATAGTGAGGATCACGGATGCTTTCTCCAGAGTACTGATCGCCTTGGATGAAGCGTTTGCCGCTGTCTCGAAGCCCTGGATGGAAGCCATCGTTACAGATCCGATCTGACCGATCAGAGAAACAACCTCACCAACAGTGCCACCGATCGTAGAACCAACTTGATCCAGGTTGTCACACAGCTCCTTGATGGAACCAGTAACGCTTTTCTCAGCTGCCTGATACTGCCTGTTCTTCTTGATCTGCTTATCCTTTGCCTGTCTGAGCTTTTCAAGTGCTGCCTGTTCCTCTTTGGATCCCTTACCGAATTTAGTCTGTGCCTGGGTAACTCGCAGCTCTGCCTGTCTCAGTTCCTCATCGGCTGTTTTAAGATCCTCCTTAGCCTTCTTAAGGGCAGAGAAAGGATTTCTGTTGTTGATCTCATCAGTAAGTTCCTGGATGGTGCTTGTGTACTCCCTCAGATCTTCTGGGTTCAAGCTCTCAGCCGCTGTTTGCTTGGCACTCTCAAACTCTTGCTTCAATTTCTCCAGGGTTTCAGTTGAAACATCATTCAAGTTCTCAAATGCCTTGATGTAGTCTGGATCTGCCTTAAGCTGTTCCAGATCTACAGCCATAAGAGATTTACCCTTAGCCGCTGTAGCCTGTGCTATGGCTCCAGTTAGCTTATCCACCTCATCGGTGTTTCCTGTAGCCTTTGCCTTGGTTCGCTTCTTCTCCAGGAGTGAAATATCCGCATCAAACTCCTTTTCGATAGCCAGTCGCTTCTGGGTGTAGTCCTGGTATTGCTCTACCATTTTAGCCACCTCTTGATCTGCTGCCTTCTGCTTATCCTCCAGGAATATTGCACCCTGGAGCTTATCTTCTGGGTTCAAGCCGTAGCCTCCATTACTCAGCTTATCCTTGGCATCAGCTATAGCCTGGAGTTTTTCATCCAGGCTGGAAGCCTTGGAGATTGCAGCCTCCACACTATCCTTGAAGGCATCCATAGCAGACTTAACTCCCATCAGCTCATCCCTCTGAATCATAAGGGAATTAAGATCGCTGTTTTCCTCATCCGATAAACCACGCTTAGCCTTCGCTTCCTTAAGTGCATTGATGTGTCCGTTCACCCATGCCAGGAAGGATGTGCCAGACTTGATCAGATCAGCGAATTTCTTATCAGCTACATCCTTGCCCAGGTTCTGCTGCCACTGGTAGTATAGTTCATACTGCTTACGCTTGTAAGCCATGATCTCATCAAAGGTTTTCTTTTCAGTGGTGTTTCCACCACCACCGCCAGTGTGACCACCTCCACCTCCACCAGAGCCGCCTTTGTCTCCAGTGAGTGCTGTGAGCCTTGACTTGGCTTCCTGTAGCTCCTTCTGCTTATTTGCGATATATTCTGCCAGATTGTTCTGCTTGACCTTTCCAGCTCTGGCATTCTTGATCTCCTGGTTCAAACGAGAGATCTGTGATCTTACGCTGGCTACTTGCTGTCCGTAAGTCTGGATGTTTTTCGCCCCCTTATCTGTAGTTACAGATGTGGTTTCTATCTCTGTATTAAGATCTTTGATGGTACTATTAACCTCATCCAGAGATTTATTTGTCGCATCAAGTGCTTTCTGTGATTTATTTACAGCATCAGAGGCTTGTTTAGTACCAATATCCATGCCAGCTCCTACAGCGGCATATCCACCAGACTTGCCTCTGTTGTTATACTCATTTGCGAATTTCGCAGCACCCAGTGTTCTCTGGTCTTTGGAAAGCTGCTGCTGCTGTGTTTTCTGCTGCTTTTCAAGCTGTCTTTTCTTCTTGTATGCTGCCTCCAGATCCTCTTGTGCCGCCTTAAGTTTTATCTGCTTTTCAAGCTGTGCAAGATAGGCTCTGATAGCTGCCGTATTCTCATTGATGATCTTACCTTCCTTGGATAGCTCAGCGTTATATCCAGGGATGATCGCTTTCAGCTGTCCGATCAGTTCTATCTTCTTGGAGTTTGATAGGTTCTCATCGTGGATCTGTGCTTCCAGGGCATCAATCTTTGCAGCCTGGGCATTGAACTCATCAGATGCTTTTCTGGTGTGCTCAGTGAGCTGCTGGGTTACAGTGTCCGTTTCTTCCTCAGATCCTTTGAGCATTTCAAAAGCTGAATAAGCGATACCAGCCAGAGTGATGATCCATCCCAGAGGATTCGCCTTAAATGCCTTCCAGAGGTTCTTCACAGCGAGAGTGAATGTATTTGTTGCCGCTGTTGCTGTACCAGTGACAACCACCTGGGCTTCCTTAGCCGCATTGTATGCCGCTGTTGCCGCTGTAGATGCTTTGCTGGCTGTTGTCTCCAGGTTCTTCTTCTCAGTGTAGAACTGGGTCTGTGCTGCCAGAGCTGCCTTTCTGCTGGCTGCTGCCTGGTCTTGCGCTGTAGCCAGACGTTTCTGTGCGGTCTCGATCTTGGTAGCATCCCCACTTTTCTCAGCCCAGTAAACTTCGTACTTAGCCGCCTCCACACTCTGAGCGGATGCTATAGCCGCATTCTTGGCTGCTTCCAGCTTGGCATAGGATGCTTTTACTTCGGCTCTCTGCTGTTCCAGCGTTGCCTCCGTTGCCTTGCGTTTAGCCAGTACCTCTTTCTCCAGAGCCGCACGATATGTGGCACTCTTGGCATTCAGCTCTGTTTTCTGGAGAGACATCTTTTGTTCTACAGAGAGCACTCCCATAGCTGCTGCCTCATACCTCTGGCTGGATGTAGTGAGGTTCAAGTTAGATAAGTATTGCTTCTGTTCTGTTGTAAGGAGAGCCGTAATAGCCTGGATCCTCAGAGTTTTCTTAAGGTTCGCCTGTTCCTCAGCCGTAAGCTCTGCCTGGAGTGAAGCCACGTGTGCCTTCTCTGCCGCTGTCATTGCCGCTGTCTGTGCTGCTACCTCACCTGTTAGTGTAGCTCTGACCTTAAGAAGGGCGATCTTGCTCTGTTCTACAGTGTTGTTAATGAGTGCAACACCAGTGAAGCCCTTTGTGGCGATAGTATTCAAGACGAGTGCAGCCCTGTACGATCCATAGGCGATCGCTACAGCCTTCACCATCTTCAATATATCTTCCAGGTGCTCCAGGAAGTACCCAGCCGCATTGATGGCTCCAGCAAAAAGATCCTGGTTCTGTTCTCCCAGATGATCCTGTACTTGATCCCAGGTATCTCCCAGGTTTGAGATCATACCAGTAAGGGATTTCGATTGCTTCTCCATCAGATTGTAGAACTGACCTCCCTCATCAGTGAGCTTGTTAAGAACCTTCTGAACGTCTGGGAAGCCGATCTTACCAGCAGATACCATATTGTTGATCTCATCCGCTGTAACACCATACATCTTTGCCAGCTCCTTTACAAGCGGAATGCCTCGACCAGTGAACTGCCTTACATCCGCAGCATACAAGCGACCTTGAACCATCGTAGTACCATACAGGTACACAATATCATTAAGAGGCAAAGACAAACCAGAGGCTATGTTACCCAGTCTCACCAGGGTATCATTTACCTTATCAGCACTCTCACCGTATGCCAGGAGCTGTTTAGCACCGTTAGCAACACCATCAAGATCAAACGGTGTCTTAGCGGCTGTTTCCTCCATCTGTTGCATCAGTTCATGCGCCTTGCTCTTTGAACCCAGCATAGTTTCAAAAGCGATCTCCAGCTGTTGGAACTGACCTCTTACCTGTACGATAGACGTAAGCAAGTTCGTCATGCCTTGACCTACCAGGTAAGAAGTAATATAGGCAGCACCATTCTTAGCAAAGGTTAAGAGTGACTGATCCATTTCAGCCGCCTTAGCCGCTGTAGTATCAGAGAGCTGCTTAACTCTTGCATTCATTGCATCAGCCGACACATTGAAGTCCTTTATATCAAGCGTTGCCGCAAACGCTAAACCACCGTTAATATTATCCATAACTTATAACTTACATGAAGTTTTTAATGAAATTCTTAATATCATCCTTGGATTTCAGCTCGTTAGTGGTAACATTCTGTTCTTTCACCTCATCCTCATCCAGACACCTTGGGGCATCTGCCAGGATCATCTGAACGTTCACCCAGGATATTTGCCATTGCAAATAGTCTAAAGTCCAACCATAGTTTTTACAGATCTCACCTCTGTTTCCCCAGGCAGAATTTAAACCGATTACTCTACTCGATTTTGCTTTGGCTTTGTTGGTTGTGGAAGTTCCACGATTGATCGAATAGAGTTCGTAAAACCCACGGTGTTCATCATCTGGGAAATGATAGAAACAAGTCGTGATAGGGTGTTTACAGTAAGGTGCTCTATGAAGAATGCCTGGAGTTCCTTCACATCCTCATTCTCTGGATCCGTCACCCTCTTGTCGTTGATCACAGCCATTGCAGCGATCTTAGCCATTGTCGGGATATACTTAAACAGCTTCTTGCTCTCAGCTCCTGGAGCTACCTGGATCTTTTCCTCATCAAACTCTATGTTAAGATATTCGGCTCTGATTCTGTCGATCGTGCCCAGATAGAGAGGCTTAACATAGAACCTTCTGAGGTACACCGTTTGCATATTCTGGCGATCGGCTTCTGGAATATCCTCTATACTCACATCCCAGTCTTTCGGGATACGATCATCATGCCAGATGATCTGGTGGTTAGGGAAGTGGCGATTCCACCAGCTGATCCTCTTTGGCTGTGTCTTGATCTCCATCTTCAAAGGAACACTGAATTTAACACCCATATCAAGGAGTGCCTGGATCGCCTTTTCCTCAATCGCTAGCTTTTGCTCCCTGGTAAGCTCTTTCTTCTTGCTTTCTTCACTCATAGCTTTTTGTGTTTATATGTACTAAAATAGAGAAAGCCCCCCATCCTGGGGATAGGAGGCTTTACACCGTGTAGTTATGAAACATCTTTCTTACATCCCTTATGCTTGACCAGGAATAGTAAGATCCTCAGAATAAACAATAGGGTAGGTTGGGGTGGCTGTCACATCTTCCAGAGAGATACCCTTAGAGGAATAAGTGGTATTCTTAAGTGCTGAAATGCTTGCACATGAAATGTGAAGCGCATCACCTGCAGTAGGAAGGACGATCAGAGCCATTTCGATATTCTGTGCCACCTCTGGCTCAGTATATGTTTTCTTGCCATCATCATACTTGCCACCCTCGAAGTCCGCACGGATCTGCTTGGATGGATCCATGATAGAGAAAACAAGCTCGTTTCCTTCCTTGGATACCTGGTTGATCTTCTTGTTAGAAGTCTCACTCTTGTGTGTGGTTGTGGTAGGATCCTTATCCTTGAAGGAACAAGTATCCTGGTACACATCCACTGGCTTGAAGCCTGTTGTCGGCATTTTGGTTGGGTCTGTCGAATTGATAGGCGCATAATAGAGTGCCTTAATACCCATTGTTGATAAAATCATAGTTCTATAATTTTAAAATTACTTGTTATGTCTAATATAGATCTCCAGGTAAACAGGAAAGAAGTGCTCATTTTGATCTTGCTCCTTAGTGGCTGGATCCAGGTGTGAGATCACCCAGTTATATCCTTCCTCAGCATTATAGTAGCTGTTCAGAGCCTCGATCGTTGCAGTCCTTATCTCCATCAACCTGGGGAAATTAATATCATACAGGATGGATCCATCTTTCTTCTTGATCTTGATGTCGGGAACGTGGATATTTACAACTATAGAGCCGACACAAAGATCACTGGATCCCTCGCTACCTTTAGAAAGGATGATCACATCCTCTTTTGTGAAGTCGTGCCTGGTGTAGCCCACCGAGCCTGTTAGCTTCACGGCTTTCAGTTTCTCTTTGAGTAACTGGTAAACCTTGATCTGAATATCTTCAACTGTAATCATAAAGAAATTCCAAATTGTTCCTTTGCCTTCATAGATGCCTCCAGCTTGATCCTCTGGATAACGGCTGGCATTTCTGCCTTTGCCTTCAATTCCGCTGGCATAATGACGTTATAGCCTTTTGCCTCCACATAGGAAGCGTATTCCATACCAGCGATAATGATCAGAGCAAACTGGTGGTTTATCCGATCCATCATTTCCTGGAGCACCTGGAGTGATGCAGCTTTAGCCTCGCTGGATCCCATCATGCCGCCTGTGTTGATGATCTTGCCACCCTTAACAACCGCATACCCTATGGAGTTTGTAAGGTTGCCAGTCCGATCAGTGTAGCTGTGCATTTCCTTAGCGTACTTTGCAAGTTTCTCTCCCATGTAGGAGAAATAGTACACTGTAGCGTTTTCAACACGCTCCTGGAACTCTCTTACAGCTTCTGGTATTAGGTTGAAACCAGAAACGTATTTTATCCCCATATCTCCAGATATTTTCTGTTAGTGTTATCTATGCCTTGTACGGTAAAAGATTCGGTGCTTCCATCCTCAAACGTTACCTCTACCTCAGAGCCGATCGTAATATTACCCTCGAAGCTCTTATCTATGAATACATCATAGGTGTAGAAGAAGGCTTGACCATCAGCCGATCTGTAGCTGGATGCTGGAATAGACTTGTCTATCTGGCATTCCATACCTTCCTCCCAGATAGGTTCTGAGCCAGTAATGAAGCCAGTATCCTCATCCTTCTCACCTCCAGCCAGGGCTGTGTATCTGAATGTTCCGTTACACCTCATAATTTACCAAAGGTTTGATCCATCCTCAACTGTGGGCACATCCAGGTACTCATCAGCATCAAGATCATTCTCAGAGCATAGCCCTTTGATACGATCCTCCAGCTTATCCACTGAATAGCCCTGGGATGATTTGCCCAAACTGTCGCTGGTTAGCACGATCAGCTTCTTCAATACAAAGATTGCAGCTATTGCGATCTTGCTCTTTTCCTCTGGCTTGTAGTCACCATCTACATCCTCTGAAGAAAAACCAGCATCCAGTAGGGCTTTTATCATCGTGGGCTGTGAAACAGAATAAGGCTCCAGTTCACCAGAGAGAGCCTGTTTGTTTGTTAATGCGCCCATGAGAGATTACTTATTAAGTTCTGCTTCCAGAGCCTCGATCTGATCAGAAGCGAGAGAAGCGACCTTGTTATTTACACCGTTGAAACCAGCGTTAGCATTTACAGCGGCTCCAATAACTGAAAGGGCTTCCTTGACCTTATTCAGATCATACTCTGTACCATTTACACACACAGTAGTAGGGTTGCCTCCCTTGTTGTCGGATTCTGTCTCAACAGAAACAAGCTCTACAGCACCCTTACTGATACACAAATTCAACCTGGCAGTATCATTCTCAATAATGAGAGTATCACCAGGATTGAGAAGGTTCTCAGTGATCTTGTCACGGAAAACCTTCTTTACCTTAGTTACGAATTTAATCTTTCCCATATATAAATATGTTAGAGAGTTTCGATAGTACCATACTCAGATCGTGTGACGAACGATTTTGTATCAATGTTTGCGCCCTCGATAGTCTGCTCCCTGAAGCCACGAACCTGTACGCAAACGATCTCACCAATACGAGTGATCAAAGGAAGCAAACGACCAGATCCCTGTGTGTACTCAGCTGCTGTTTGTCCTGTAGATTCACCTGTGCGCCACTTAGCGATACGGATACCATTACCAGCGTTGATGTAGTCCACATCCTTTTCCTCCATCAGCTGGTTATCCTCGATCGCTGGCTGGATCTCAGCCACCTTGCCCTCTGGCTTGATACAGATGAAATTATGATCCCAAGGATCAAGTGTCTTGCGCTTACCATCCTTATCAATGCCCATTCTGCGCTTAACCACAGTAATGTCTGGGATCTCGTTCTCTGCCAGCTCTGTTTTAAGCTCAGACTTTGTGACGGTCTGATCCTTCTTGTCTGATCCGTGAACAAGCAAACGTGTTGCTGGGTTCATGCGCAACCAGTAATAGAGATCCTGGCTCATCAAGATCTCGCCTGGCTCGATACCACGATTTCGGAGACTTGAACAAATTGCAGCGAGTGTGAGGATAGGCGATACCTTGCCAGCCTTAACATTCTCATCAGTCCAATTATAGACTGAAATGAGCTTGTTTTCCTCATCCATGCAATAGTCGATCTCAAACTTACGACCGCCTGGGTTGTTCACCTCTGGCTCGAACTGAGCCACACCATCGTTACTGAATGCCTGGAGCAAGATGAAGTCCATAACATCCTTAACACCCAGATAAGCATCCTCCATAGATGCGTGAAGTGTCTTTTCGATAGCCTTAACCTTAGCCGTATCAGAAATATGAGGATTCTCATACACCTCCATCATCTTACGATACTCCTTAGCAGTCATAGGGAACTTGTGTCCCACACGTGGGATCTCCTTAGTCCATGTATCGAAGCCATCGGCACGTCTGAGAGGTGTAGGAGATTCATCACCAAGCAGTGTAGCCATGAAACGGATGTGGTACTTACCGATCACACCCTCGGCTGTGAGTGACAGCTGAGGTGTGTTCCATTCGCACCATGTGTCACAGTACATCTTCTGGAAGATTGTAGCCTCGTTCTGGCTAGCCTTATCGAAGGTTTTTCTCCAGGTAGCCAGGAGATCCAGAGGCTTTCCGTCTTTCACAAGATCCGTAAAATCATTAAATATTGATCTCATAATAAGTCGTACTTAAATTTAAAATGTTAATAACTCTGTGTGAGAAGAACGTTGGCATTACCCTTCAATGCTCTACCATCAGCAGACTTCTGGGAAGCTGGGATAGGTGGCACACGTCTCTCAAACATTCTGTAATTAAGTGTGTGATCACATACATCTACCTGTGATTCATCCTGGCGAACATCTGTGTCACTGATAAGGACAGCGTTAGCTGTGCCGATCTCAGCGGCATTTTCACCAGACTTAACAACCTCCTGGATGATGTTATCAGCAGCCAAACCACTGATATCAGCAGAAAGAGTGATCTCACATGAGTTTGGAGTTTTCACTACCTTAGTGATAGTAACCGCATTCGCCCAGATTCCAGAGATAGCTCCAGCCTTAGCAACACGATCGCCTTCACAGAAGATAGGCTCATAGAACTCATCAACATACAGGGTAACGGTTGTACCCTTGACAGACAAAACCTTTGCAGTCTTTACTACCTTAACTGTGCGCTTCTGCTCATCATAGATAGCCAGTGTTCCAGCTGGGATCACGTCACCAACACGGAAATTCTGGCTTGTCTTATCCAGATTGAAGCCACCAGGCACGATAGTAGGAGAGCCTGTAAAAATCGGTCTTGAACCTACGAAAGATGCTTTTGTTCCTTTCATAATAACCTTTTTTTATTCAACAGTGATACTTTTGAGCAAGGCATCAGCAGCTTCATCTACTTGCTGTTCCGTTGCTGTCTTGTTTTTGTGTTCTCCCTCAGAAGTAAGTCCCTCAGTAATGAAATCCTGTTTGAAAGCCTTGACGGTTTCCTCAATATCCTCATCATCCCCGATAGACTTTGCAAGTCGATCACGGAACTTAGTTGGGATCTTGTGGTTCTCCATCGCTTCCTTGATAAGTTTCTGGCGATCCTTGGTCTTACCATCGACCTCGAATTGATCCATACGCTTTTCAAGTTTCTTAAGAAGCTCCAAAACCTGGTTATCGGTATTTTGAGGTGGATTTTGGTCACCGTCTGGATCATCATCATCACCTTCACCATCCTTGTTGGCTGGCTTCTGTTTCTTCTGATCCTTCTTGTTCTTTGGATCCTTCTTGTTGTTCGCCCACCTTGCAGCCTCTGACTGAGTACTAACAGCCACTTGCTTAATCTGGTTTGCTACTTTGCCGATCGCCTCCTCATCAGTCGAATCATCTTCAATACTTCCACCGATAGCTTCGGTTAAAGCCTTAAGACACTCCTCTGACAAGCCAGTGTCTTTGCACTGATCTTTAACTTTTGAAAAGAGTAACTTGTTCATATTGATACTTAAATTTGTTTAAACACCGCAAAGATAGGAAAATTTTCTAATATGTGTATAACATACGCATAATATTTTTATTTTTATAACATTAAGATATTCAGCGTTTTATGCACACTTGATAGAAAATAGATCGAAAGTAAATAGAAAATAAATCTAAAAATGTTTGGTGTATTCAATAAAAAACACTATCTTTGCACCTGTGTTTCAGATACACACATCAAATGCAAGTTTAATTTTTAAATTATTACATCATGTTAAGATCAGAATTTGAACAAAGAGTTAATTACAAGGTGACAGAAGAAGAATTTAAGTCCATCAATGAAATGTATATGGATACAGATCTGGATAAGGATGACTTCTGTTTGCTCTATAACACCTCAAAGGTTATCACCCAGAAGGTGGCAGACGTTGCACGTGAGAGAAAACAGCTCAGAGAGGAAAAGATCCAGTTAGGCTACTGGATGGCAGATCAGTTCCAGAAGCTGGGTACTATGGATCTCCGTAATAAGGCTGTGGAACTTCTGGGAGCACGCAATTATCTTCTTTATGTGCTCCAGAAGAAATATGCTATTACAGATGAGGATCGTGATCTAATAACAAATTTAATCTAGTTGGTTATGGAAGATCTTAAGAACGAATTACAGAAGATGCTGGAAGAACTGGAGCTTCGCAAGAAGAAGCTCAGTTCTCTTGATTTCAAGCAAAATCAGTATGTGGTACTATTCAAGCCAGTTAAGGGTGAAGGCGATCTGTACGGTGTGACAAAGAAGCCTCTTAACAAGATCAGTTCAGACATCCAGGATGTTCTTCCTGTTCCAGGTCTGGAGATTATCAAGGTTATGGGCTATACAGAGGCTCTGCTGCAAGCAAGCAAGTATAGCACCATCCAGGTAGGATATACCACATACAAGTCGTTTGTTATGGCTCTGTGGGGATATGTTCCAGAGCTTGCTGGGAAACTGGAAGCTGCCATATATCACATCAAGGAGCTACAGAAACAGTTAGCCTATGAGGTTTGCTCTGAGAAATAAAGATAAGCTGGTGAATGCTTTTGGCACAGAAGCGCACCAGCTTCTTTTAGATAGCTTGAAAGACTATGCCAGGAACCATGAGGATGTTTCTGTGTCTGGTTCCTTACCTGGTGAACGATCTTACCAGGTTTTTCTTGTGCCCAGCTTGAAAGGCACAGGAGATCGTTTCAAGTTTGCCATCATCAAGAAGGTGTATGACGTGTACCACGTTGCTTTTGTGGAACACATGAAGAACTAAAAAACTACAGCCATGTTTATAATTACAGACAGAGCTGTGTTCGCTCCAGATGAGGATCACAGCAGCCAGTTCAAGACTGAGTACTATACTGAGGTGGATCTTACCACTCTGGTGATCTCTGAGGATCGCACCATGCGCCCTGTTTACTACCAGGTATTCAGAGAGTACAAGGAGAAAAAGAGGATACTTCGTGAACGGCTGTATGCCAGCTCTCAGTTAAGCAAGATAAAATCATTCATTAATCAATATTTGAGCCATGCCAAAAATTAGGTATATCAAAAATGAGTTTCGCTTGGGGATCACAGAGTATAAAACACCGTGTCCCTTTGGTATGCGTGACCGCTATGCACTCCAGGTGTATGAGGTTGCCAGCCGTATGTGTAAGGATTGCCCTCACTTCGTGAAGGATGATCAGTTTAATTCAGTCTTAACCTGTAACTACCAGGAGAAGGAGCAACAGGAGAAAAACGTTTTCGATGCTGCCGATCTCAGAAAGTCTGTGAAGGAGCTACAGGAGTATGGTGTGAAAGCCGAATCCATCCTTAAGAAATCGGCACGATCAGCCGCCAGAAAGAAGAAGGCTGCAAAGCCTGGAGGCAGAAAGAAGAAAGGAGGTGCTGGATGATCAGAGGAAGATGGAGCCTACCTGGTAAGGCTTTCCAGCTATCCACCATGATAGCGATCATAGCCTGTTTTAACAAGTCGTTTCGTGCTGGGATCCTATGTGTGTTCCTGGTGTTAGTATTAATATCCATATACAACAAAGAAAATGAAAAAGAAGAAGATCAGAAATAGAAAGGGTTCTTTTATGGTTGAGCCTAAAGACTACAGATGTAGCTTAAGCAAGTTAGGTCTGGAGAGAAAGAACGATTATCTGGTGGCTGTTACCATGCGTGATAAGGATGCCAGAGAGATCAAGAGTGCCATGTTTTATCCAGATGCTTCCTGTGTCCTGTTGGTGATCGGTAACTACAAGGAGGCTCCTTATACATACAAGTTCCAGGAGATCAGAGATCGCAAAGTTACCAGAGTGAAGTATATGCCTCTGGCAAAATTCAAATATCTCCTGGATCTCTTTGGTGGAACACCATATATCACCTTCAAGAAGTAATGTGTAACTTAATTCATAGATAAAATGATAGATAGACAACAAGCAATGACAGAGGCAGAAGGTTATATCGAAAGAAAGAACCTCAAAGCCCTTAGCGAGAAGGATAATGATCAGCTCGGCACGATCATTAAAGAAGCCTATATCTCTGGCATGAATACCAGCCAGAGAGCGATCTTCGATCATGTGGATACCACACTATCCATGATAACAAAGATCGCAAAAAGCCTGGGAGTTTCCACCAGAAAGATGTTTGATCTCTATCTGGAAGTAGGAAAGAAAGGCTTTCTTTGCAAGAAGGTTGCAAGACAGCTTGCAAGTTTGGGTTTTCCTGTTCACAGCGAGATCTCCATAAATACAAATACCCCAGTAGCAGAAGTAGATAAAGCGATCATAGATGAGAAGATCAGTGTCTTGATGGTTGAGAAAGCCTTAGCCTCTTTCTTAGAGAAGGGTGCTGGAAGAAAATCACCATGTGATAACTGCCGTAACTTTTACGATAACGAATATGGCAGCTGTGCCTTTGGCTGTTCCAGGTTACGAGAGTTTGAAGGCAGTGAACCAAACTATGATCTTTTAGGATGATCCAGAATAAACGTAATAAGAATTAAATAAATAGATAGGGTGTCCAGTTCTGTGTTCCAGTTTTTAGTATCAAAAACAATGTAATAACCATCTAAGTCATTGATAATCATTCACTAAATAAACTATAATCTTGTGCGAATCTACATCAGACTTTTTGACAGTTAAATTTGTCTTATATTTTGTGCTTAATTTACTGATTTACAGTGTGCTAAGTTGCTAAAACATAATCAAAAACGAGAACATGGAACTGGACACCCTAATAAATAGAGTTATGCAAGACAATAATTCAAACGGCTACATGATGCCAAACCTGGTAAACAAGAAGCTCCAGAAGGAGGTTTTACCAGCCAGAGAGTTTACACTGAGTGAAATGCTCAGTAAGTTCACACCAGAGGAAGCTCTGAAAATCGCATACCTTCCAATAGTACTGACACAGGCTGCATTCCGTTTCGCAACAGCTGTAGCAGATGAATGCGCACAGAGACAGCTTGACTATAAGAAGCCTGTGAGAGAGATCAGATCACACACTAAGGAGTACATCCGTAACATCATAGGTGGAGATAAGGCAGATCTTATCAACAGCCTGGAAAACCAGGTGTGCGCCTTCCTGGGCAAGGCTGGCAATGATGTTCAAACGCTGTACTTCTGCATCAATTCTGAGCTGAAAAAGGAGTATCCACACCTAACAGAATATAACTTGCTCACGAATATATATATCTGCCAGGCTCTGTGTACCTATGTGAGAGAAAAGGAAATGCACTATGATCAGCTTATCAGAATGCGTTTGTCCGCTCCTTACCACAGCACCGTCAATAAGGATGCCCTGGCTGTATGCAAGGCACTCCAGGAGATCGCTGGTAACTATAAGATCTCCATCCACACCAGGATCATCAACACGGCTGTTAAGGTGATCGGTATCAAGATCGACAATATGAATTTTAATTGTGATTAAATATGGCAAAGGAAAGAAGCATCATACACGTTCATCTGGATCAGCCTTACCTGGGTGAAAAAGACTGGTATTTCGGATCGGTATCAGCGATCTACGACACGATCCCTACAGAGGTGATCGGAGTGAAGGCAAAGAGTACCTGGGGAAGGTTCAAAGGCAATACCTACAGATCCAGGTTCGCCACGATCAAGCGTGGAACCTTGCACACTAAGAAATCTAAGAGAGGAAGGTTTTAGCCATCCTCTGAGCTACATAAATGATAAAAGGGATCCCAGAAATGAGATCCCTTTCTCTGTTTCCATGTTTCACAACAGAGTAACAAAAATAACGTTTAATTAAATTTTATGTACGAAAAACTAAGAAGCCTTTTTGAAATATCGCTCATTATCCTTGATCCAGTATGGTAGCGTTCCCTTCTTCTTTGAAGCCTGGTAGCGTTCCCAGTTCTGATCAAGCCAGGTAGTGAAGCACTGAGGCATTTTCTTGATCTCGTTGTCGGAATCGACCAGCTTACTACTCTTGTTATCCATGAGCTTACCGATCATATCCTGGATCTCATATTCAGCCGCCAGTACTGGAACCATGTAACACCTACAGTTAGGATGCCAGCCAGTCCACTTGAAATCTTTTGGATAGAAGCCAGCGAGATCATCACATATATCTGGGTATGGATGGTTATTGCTCACCTTGATCTCACAGCCCACAACAAAATCAAACGTCTGCCAGCGGTTGTAATCAGCCGTTCTGTAGGCGATATTCGTTTCAGTTCTGGCAAGTCTCTGGGCATTCCTGGCAGATGATCTATACACACCCATGCCAGGATGGTACTTCCTGGGATCCTCATTCACCCACTGATACAAGCCAGTCTTGCGGTCATAGATGCGCCTTTTCCAGATCCTTCCATAGATCGGGTTTCCGTTTTCATCCTCACCAGTCTTAACTCGGAATCTCCTGTAGAACCGATCTGGCTCATTCAGAAGATGCTTGATCCTGGCTGCAAGACTGTTGGCTGCTGTTCCTTCTCCCAGAGCCAGGTCTATAGTGTCCTGGAGTTCCTGTTTGAATAAGCCCACATACATCCACACTCGCTGTGACAGGTTCATTCCGTTATTCTTCCTGGTGAAGAAGGCATCCAGAGCTTCCATGTTTCGGTGGAAGAACTTAGCGTAATGGTTATCCTCTATAGATCTGGCTCCAAAGATCGCCTTAACCAGGTTGTCATTATCCTTATTTGCCTTGTTAAACTCAAAGGTAATATCCTTGCGGTATTCCTGGTATAGCTGGGAATACATATTTCGGAACACTGGAGTAACATCTTCGCTGTATCCGTAATCTGTGAAGTTGAAAGGCTTATCATCTTCCAGATCACACTCCTTGATGATCTCTATGATCCGATCCAAGGCTCCCTGATAGATAGTCTTGATCCTGGAGGCATACGTATTCGTGCGCTCGATCATAGATCTATGTAGAAGTTCATAATCTATTTTCATGCCTTTTTCATTTTGAAGTGATTGCAATAATCGTGGAAAAGGAAAACAGCCCACTCACGATAAGGACAGCGACCCATAAAGAGCACTCCCTTAACGCTCATTTCGTGGTGATCATAGCAATGGGCACAGTCTATGCAATGCACATCGCTAAAGATCACATCTGGTTTCTTCTTTGCCATCCTTTAGTCTGCTGGCTGGAAAACGTCTTGCCTGTTCATTTCGGCTTGCTGCTTCAAACTTTCCTCTCTCTCATCCTTGATCAAGCCCAGCTCCTTCTTGGCATTCTTAACCAGGTAGGAAAGTTCCAGGGTTGTCTGGAGTGACAGAGCACCAGCACCGAACATCTTAAGCACATCTGTAAGCACATCGCTTGAATCCTCGCCAAATGGCTGCTGGAAGGTATGTGTAACCACCAGTTTCTTGTATTCCTCAGCATGAGCATAATCTAGCACATTAGCGAGAATAGCTAGCATAAGGTGTGCGTGACGGTTCATGTAGCCATCGTGCTTTTCCTTGTGTCGCTCTGCCTTCACCTCTGCCAGGAGGAACACCTTCACGATCGCCTTAGCTGACAGGTTGCCCAGGTTCTTCATCGAATCCAGGTTGATCTGAGGTGTGAAGGAGAAGTTCATAATCTTGTTATCAAGCCTCTGGTACTGCTTTTCCTTAGCATCAGAGCTTTGATCCCAGGATAAGTATTTCAGTTCACCACCGTTCTTAAGCACAAAGAGCTTCGCTTCTTCTTCTTCCTTTGGAAGGTTATTCAGAATGTCTGCTGTTGCTACCAGGGCTGGGTTCGCAAAACGATCCACCACATCAGCATCAACACTCTCCATGTTCTCGACACGCTCGATCATCGGCTGCACTGAAGCTGCCTCTGGTTTCTGCTCCAGAAGAAGCACAGGGATCTTGCCGATCGGGTTCTTTCTTTTGTTCACATTCCAGCCTACTGAACCTCTCTGGCACTCATAGATCGTATCGTCTGTGTAGATGTCTATATGATGTACGGTGTGCCCTCCAGCCTCAGTGACGTAATAGCCCCAGGCGAAAGCCGTAAGCCTTCCATACTGATCCTTGATGGTGTAGATCTCATCATCCTCATCCTTGCACAGGCACTTAAGAAGGAGCCTTGGCTTACCTTCACGATCCTTATACACATGATAGAGGATGGCAGATGTACCCTCAGCACCAGCGGCACGTTTCGCCTCTCGGATGATGGAATCAAAACGGCATTCCTCATTCAGCTTTGTGTAAGCATCAAAGGCAAAATCTGTGTTCTCTGTGTATTGCGCCCAGAGCACAGGCTTACCATAGAGGAAAACCAGGGATACCTCGTTGATATACTCCTGGTATGGCTGGGGAATCTTCCAGCGTTTTCTCCATCTGAGGAAATTACCCTTCTTGTCAAATACGGCTTTATCCTTGCGATCCATGATCTTGTGTGATCCGATCTTGTAATCTTTGAGGTTCTTTGCCGCTACCTCGCTCCAGTCGGTCATTAAGCCTACAGCTCTGGTTATATCACCAGCCTCCAGGAGTTCATCGAAAGACTGCTTGTAGCCTACAGCCGCCTTGATGTTGTTTGTGATACTTGAAAAAATACCCATAGTTATGTAATTTTGATTATATATCTAAGACTGGCAGACGATCCTCTATATCATCTGGTATCTCCACCTCATCATTAATGAGATAGTCTATTGCGTAATTAGTAACATCGACCCACTCATCATGTGCCACAGCTGGGAACTTGGTGACTTGCTCCAGATAGTTCTCGTTCCATTCGCCTTCTACCAGGAACACACGTCCACACTCGATCTTTGCGCTGTTCGCTTGCGCTCTCACCTCCTTGGAATCAACAGGTGAAGGAGTTTTCACCACATTCAGATCTGTTTGATCCTGGAGCTGATCCACTACAGAGATACCATTTGCTTTAGGCTCTATTCTGATCGTGGATGATTTCGTGTATCCATGTGCCTTCTCATATTCTGGGATCCAGCGTATCAGCTCTGGAAAGTTCTTATATACGGAAATAGCATCCGTGATATACATATAGTTTCCTATGCGGCACGCTGCAATCTGACCAGAAGGGTCATTCCCACTGTTCTTTGTGTATGCTGTATCCATGAAGAAGTGGATGATCACATCCTTATTCTTGATGCCCAGGAACTCTGGAACTGAGATCTTACGGAACCAGTCACGCTTCCAGATCGTACCTCCAGCCACAGAAGGATGCTGCTGATAGAGAGCTGTGAAGGTTCTGAGTGATTTCCTTTCCATCGCCCTCAGTCGCTCCAGAGAGTGCCTTTCCTCCCAGAGTGCTTCACCTGGCTTACGTGGATCCTCTGGGCTTGGCTCATCCTCCTTGATCGCTGGGATGGATAGAACCTCCCATTCGCCAGGTTCCTTCTTAAGAATCTTGCCAGCCAGATCATCTTCATGCCATCTGGTCATAATAAGGAGCTGCTTGGATCCATTGTGCAAACGAGTAGAAAGAACGTCCGTGTACCAGTCCCAGACACGCTGCCTGTACGTATCGGAATAAGCCTCGATCTTATCCTTTACAGGATCGTCAATAATAGCTATATCGGCTGGTGTACCAGTAAGAGATCCAGTAACACCCACAGCCTTATAGAAACCACGTGAGAGAGTATCGAAGTAGTCCACATCACGCTTCAAACCTCCACCACCTCTTTTCGGGATCTGTGTATTAGGAAACAGCTCCTGGTATTCCTTGCTATCCATCGTTAGCTGAATGGATCTGGAGAAACTTTCTGCCAGGGTGGAACTATAGGAACACTCCACGATCTTCAAAGATGGATCCCTTCCAAATGCCCACGCTGGAAACCTACGTGATACGATCTCACTCTTGCCGTGTTGTGGTGGCACAAAGATCATCAGCTTCTGGATCTTGCCTTCCAGTAGTGCCTGGCACTTATCAGCTATAAGCGTGTGAAACCACTGCCTCTGGTAGGAAGGCATAGTATAGTTAAGGAAGATCGCCAGCCTATCCTGTGCAGCCCTCCTATACTGGAGCCTCTTAAGCTCCAGCTTTCTTTTAAGCATTGCCTTCTTATCCATATACTAACTAACTATTTAAATCGGTGTCGATCTTGTCGATCTCTGCCTGTATATCTTCATCTGAAAGATCATCATCGGATGCTTGCGCCTGGATGATGTTGTTATCAATAGGCTGTGTAGCCTTACCCCAAAGAAATTCTATGCACCAGCGTAACGTGTCGCTCTTGCCAGCATTCGTTTCCTTTGTTATCGCACTGGTTAGAGAAAGATAGAGCTGCCACACGGAATCAGATGCCTTGATCCCTGGTGGAACCTCGCCAGCCTTAAGCTGCTGCTGGATCTCTTTAAGATCCTGTCCCATCTTATTGTTAAGGATCATCGTGTTTCTTGGATCTCCTGTAAGTACCAGCTTGATCACGTCACAGATCTGTTCACGGCTCAGATCACCCAGCACAGAAGAAGAAACGTCCACACCGTACTCCTTTTTGAGCACAGTGAAGATCTTTGGTTTGCGCCTGTTCTTAGGCTGGTAATCGGATGAAAACTCCTTTCCCCTATGTTCACCTTTCTGTATTCTTCCCATAACCTTTAATGTCGTTTTGCCATCGTTTCGTTTTTTAGGACAAATGTGTACTAAATACACACCTTACCCATAAAAAGAAAATCTGATAGTAGCAAAATACACATCAGATTTCCTGGATTTATATAAAAGTAAAATGGCACACTATTTAGCTGCCTCTGCCGCCTGTTGCTGGTTGTACTTGTCATATACCCACAGCACCAGATCATCAAACTCATCATCTGGATATTCATCCAGAATTTCCTCAGCCTTGTTAATCACGCTATCCAGGTTCTTCTGATCCTCTGGATTTTCTGGTGAATAAGTGTTGATCTCATCATTCTTGTAAGCCTCGATCGTCTTGATCTCTGCCTCTGTTAATTGAATCTTTTTCATAATTTCTTGCTTTTTGTTGTTTGTTACTGGAATATTCTATCTCGTTGCCCTCTTGTTAGAGCTTGTATTTCTTGATGATGCCCCTCACAGCACGTGTATATCTGTCCTGGTCTCCACGTACTGCCTTAGCTGAGGTTTCAGCCCAGAACTCATTGATGTTGGTCTTGGCATACTGACCATAGCCCTTCTTCTTGCGATCACGTGTCCAGGCATTGTAGAGCTTCTTCACCGCTGGTGTTGCAGCCTTGGCATTTGCGCTGTCCAGGTGATTGTTCCAGGTCGCGTGTGCAAGCTCATGGATCACGGTATGCTGAACTGGCTTTTTGGTCTTGGTGTGCCAGCCATCCTTCATGCCTTGCCTTTGCATTGTCTCGATCTTAGCTTTTGGAAGATCGAAATACTTAGAGTTAAGGATGATCTGACCGCTCTTGCCTCCGATTGTAGCGTGAACACCCAGAACTCCATTTTCCATCGTGCCCACACGAACATCCTTCTGGCGAACACCTAACATGGTGTGATACCTGGAAATGCCTTCCTTCAACTCCTTATATACGGCTTTGTCCTTAACGGTAACAAGATCACGTAAGCCAGTGATCTTTCCCTTGTAGTTCACATCGCCTCTGCCTTTTGGTGTTCCTCCAGAGGTAACACCGCCACTGTTTCTTCCCATATTTAAACGAATTTTTATAGTTTATATTTTCTTTGCGTTGATAAAATCAGAGAGATAGAGGATGCCTTTCTTCTGGCAGAACTCCTGGATCTCTGTACCACCTCCATAAACCACCAGGTTTGGAACCTCCAGCCCAGAAATACGCTGTGCCACCTCCAGATCGCTCTTAAGGCTTTCCATCCATCCATCGCATCCCCTGGTGAAAAATGCGTTATATCCTTCGGGAATGCCTAGCATATTGTACTCGATAAACTTGTGAGCCACATTCAGATCAGCGTAAACCTTGATACCCAGCTCCTGGAGGTAACGAGCCAGCCAGCGTTTCTTGTAGATCAGAGAGATACCATAGGCGATCGGTGTTTGATCGTGACAGCTACAGTTAGGTTCCACTATAGACTGAACTCCAGAGTTAATGAGGTTTGTCGGATCCTTGAAAAGTTTCTCGAACCTGTAATCATCCACATAGAAGTGATATGTGTTCACGTCTTTCCTCAGTCTGCTGTTCGCTCCCCATGGTGTTATTGGAAGAACCACCCTTCCAGCCTCCATTTCCTTCAATAGAGTAGGGATCTCGAACTTATTGTTAGAAGGGAAAAGAACATCATCCAGCATCTTCTGTTCCTGTGTAGGCTCATCTGGGAAATCTTCTTCCTCTGGATCCTCACCAGATCCTTCTGGATCGGTCTCAGCCTCCTGTTTCTTCTTACCCTTCTTTTTCTTAGGTTGATCATCATCCGTACCAGGAAGGATCAAGCCCATAAATTCAAAATCAAGATCCTGAAAGTGTGGATCCGTATCTAGAACGGTCTGATCCCATTCTCCATTTGAGATATTATCCCTGGTGATAAGATCAACTCGCTCATCATCTGTTAGCTCAGAGTAGAAAACAGCTGGAACCTCCTTAAGTTTGAGCTTCTTTGCAGCCTTCACTCTCTGGTTTCCGCACAGAACAAAGTTCTTGCCATCCTGTACCTCTATAGCCAGAGGACGGTGCTTCCAGAAACCATTTATCTTGATGCTATCAACAAGCCGATCAAAGTCTGCCTTCTTGATCTTACGTGGGTTGTAAGGAAGAAGGGAAACCTCGCTCAGCTTAATGTATGTAAGTTCACTTGTAACCATCATTTATCAGATTTATCATCCTCATCATCACCAGAATCTTCTGGATCCTTGAAACTCTCACTCTCTGGAAGCTGATGCTCATCGTCTGGGATAGCAAACATCCACTTTGCAAACAGATAGATAGGGATCAGACGATATAGCTTGCGGTTCTTGATATAAACCAGCTTCACGTTGTCCTCTCTGGTGATAGCAAAGAACCTTCCTCTATATCCGACTGGGATCTTAACCTTCTCGTAGATGTAGAAGCGATCAGAGGCTATCTTGTTGATGGTAGCTGTACGGTTGTAAGAGCCGTTAATGTAAATGTGGATCTTATCGCCTTCCTTAGCGTAAGATCGTGGAAAGAGCCAGACAACCAGGAGAGCACCCCACAGATAGAGTGAGGTGCTGACCAGAAGTCCAACTATTATACATAATATGATAGAAAATGAGCACATAATTATACGTATTTATTCCGTTGCAAATATACAAAAATTATCCGATATATGCGTATTACATACGCATTTTTAATATATATTATATTATCTGCCATAAACCATCATAGCCGCATCCCTGGAGTGTTCGCAAGTTCTTCCTGTATATCCAGTTATCGACTTGAAGGCTGGAGCACTGAGCTTGGTAGTGTTATTCTTTGGTGCAATCAGCTTGAAGGGAATGCCCTTGTCTCTCAGAAAGTCCTCCCAGATCTTACAGTCTCGCTTAATGGATCCAGCTCCCTGTAGCTTATCTCTGCTTTTGCCAGCGTCATTGTACCATTTTCGCTGCCTGGCATCCTCAACAAACACACAAACATGATCACGTCTTGCCTGGTCTGCCACGATCTCCAGAGCCTGGTGGATCATAACCTTGCTGACCAGATCGAATTTCTTCTTAACCTTATTCCAGATCGCTATGCCAGTGTTCACACCTGTATCTATGCCTATACACTTGGTGTAAGCCTTGCCCTTCTCTGCTGCCAGGAAATCATCATAGTTCATTGATCGCCTCCTTTCTTCCTGGATGCAGCCATTCCCATAGCCAGCATATAGGCATACACATCATTGAACTCCAGAACCTCCTTGATGATCTTGTCGTTCATTTCGCTGTAGATAGTCTTGATCTCATCGTGAGACTTACCAGCTATCTTCTTAGCCAGAACCTGGGCGATCACGTGGCAAGCAAAATCCTCAGCCACCTCTATAGGCTGTTCGCCTTTGTTTACCTTACAGAAGTTTCTCCAGAGAGAGTTTTTCTTCTTCCATGCCTTCTCATACGCTTCAACCTTCTTATTCTGTTCTGAGATCTTCTTTTCCATCGTACCCAGAACGCTTGATACCATACCTACAATATCGGCTACATTGCCATTCTCATTGTGCTTCATACCTATAAATCAATTAAATTAAACGTAATGTTTTCTTTTTGATGAAGAACTTTCCTTCACACCAGTCACCGCATTCCTTAGCCACATTGAGCTTAGAACACCATCCGTTGCCACAGGCATCTTCATGCTTGAACCTGGTGCAGCATCCACAAGACTTGTGGTTTCTTCTGATCGCATACATCAAGCTCACGTTAGAACCAGGATAGTTCATCTTATTGTCTTTCAAAGTAGCCTTTCTGTAGAGGTGCGCAAAGAAGGAAACCTTATCCTCCTTTATCCCACCATCTTCCTCAAAGAAACGCTTATCGGTGCTTTCACACCAGATCTTGATGATCTTTTTTGCTGTTCTTGCTTTCATATTGCTAGTAATTTCTTTTAATAACTACATTCCATTTATCTTCTGGAAAAATCTGACGGATCGTTTCGATACATTTGTTAAGTTCTTCGAGTGAACAAAACGCATCCACCATGTCACCTTCTTCGTACCATTCCCATCTTTCAGTGTCCGCCTCCTCTTTTGAAAGAGGTCTGACTATACTCGCTTTGAATCTCTGGTACTCGTTAGGAATCTTTATGCCACCAAGGTATCCTCCTACAATTCTATTTCCGCTTCTGTTTACCACGGAAATACTAATAGAGCAATAGTAATGCTCTGCTCCACCACAATAACCTATATAAGAAGTTATGCAAAACTCCACATTACGCTTTCCTTTCGTATAATCACCTATTGTGGTATATTTCTCACCATCAAGATCAAGGCAGAAGGTGAAGCCTTCTCCAATCGTGCTAGGAATAGGAGCTTCCATTTCCGTAATATCGGCTCCACGTTCCACTTGTATCATTTCTTTCCAGCTCATATCTTACTTGTTTAAAATGTTATTTACTCGCTGGATCTCAGCATCCACAGCTGCCTCCAGATCCTTGCTCTGTTTGTAAAAGCCCTGTCTCTCTTGTGATCCTTTCGGGCTTTTAAAGAAGCCGATCTGTGCGGCTCTCATATTCGCCACCAGATCGAAAAACGCTCTTGCATTCATATTTATTTGAAATCTATTTCCAACTGTTTAGAATACCCAGAATAACTTTCTGGATGTTCTTTTTTGTCTTTAAGGTAAGCCTTGAAATTACGCTCAGCCCTCTTTATGCAACCGCCTAAAGCATCTGCCCAGGGTGTAAAACCACTTCTACAGTGCCAAACAGGAACTATAGGAGATCCAAGTGTTTTGGTATATTCCCAAAATTTACACTGTTTGCATTTTGGTTTTTTCAAATTTGCCATTATCTGTTATTTCATTTCATTTCTTTTCTAAGGTTGTTATAAAAATCCTTTGGGCAAATGCAGTCCCAGAAGTTATCTGCTGGTTCATTGTATCTGTTGCCAAAGAAATCACAGGCACAGTTTACGCTTGTCTGGTTGAAAGCGATCGCCTCAATATCATCTATGCTGTGAACCTTAATAAAATTGCTCAGCTCCTTGTATTGTTGCGGATAGATACCTCCACACTCATCAGCGACAACCTTTAGGCATTCCAGGTAAACTGGTATATCTTCGCCCAGAACCTTTGCAAAATCAAAGGTGGATCTGAACACCATCATTTCCTCATAAGTTAAGCGGAAATCTTTCTGTAGATCCTCGATCTCCTTTCTGGATGAAGCATAGATCCAGCGGCTTGCATATTCGCCTTTTGCCTGTTTTTCCTTCACCCATTCCAGATCCAGCGGTTTTCCATCAGCTCCTACTGGTACGTAAGATGGAAGGTATTTCTTTTCCAGATACATCCAGAGGTGAGGCATTCCACCCCAAGCGTTGGGAACCTCTATAGCAAGTTTCCAGCACTTTTTCTTCTTCATTTTAACGTATATCTCAAACATGATCTATTGCTTTAGAATGAAATGCCCACCCTGGTAGTCACAATCGGCATTCTCTTTGATCAGAGAATCACAGAGAGGTGTCTGGCTGTTGCCCAGTCTGGAACACATATTGAATAGAGAGCATTCAAAGCATCCTATTTTCTCGCCATTGTTATCCACCATCTGGTGAACATCGGTTCCGATCTTAATCTTGATTACTTTGCTTGCCATGATCTACCTCCTTGAACACGTGGAATACACATTCACCATTGATCAGCTGTACGGTTCCGATATACTCCAGGGAATCGGCATCTGGTATCTCATACCCTGTGCCGATTATTCGGATGTGAACCATGTCTGTCTTAACCTGGGAATCATCTACCATCGCCCAGATCTGAGGCAAACCATTCTGAGCTTGCACACTGAGGATCTTTGCTCCAGCTGGAAGCTCAACCTCCTGGCGATCCAGGATCTCCAGGGAATACTTGAATATTCTTTTCATAACTTAATCTAAATCTTTAATGCTCCAGGCAATACCGATAATAGAGCTTGTAAGGAGCAAAAAACACATTAATAAACGAAATACTTCTTGATCCATCTTAATATCTGAAATCTGTTAGCTGAATGATCACACCATCAAAGATCATACCTTTAAAACCAAAGAACATGAAAGAAATGAAATCATCCTTATCCAGTCCATCGTTGGCAGCTACCTGGTCTATAGGAACCTGTTTCCCATCCACCCAGCACCTAGGTTCCTTGTGTTCGTCTGTGCGAACTATTGTGATCTTCTGTAGGCTCACCTGGTGAACCTCCTTGATGATCCTTTGCTCAGAGTTATATGGTCTGCCAGTCCACTCACGGATGGAAATATACTTCTTTCCCTCGTTGATCTCATTGCAGCGTTTCTGCCACAAGCCTTTGGCATCCTCTCTGATCGTGTGGATCTTCTTTCCATCCAGAAGGCTCTCACGGAAACCTGTTGGCTGTTTTTCTCTTTTGTGTCCTACAGGGAAGGTGGTGGATAACATTACCACCACCTTCTTAGGCTCATTCTTCGCTGTTCTCATCCTCATTTTCCTCCTTAGAATCCTTCTTATCTACCTCCTTAGCAAAATCGCTCTCAGCGTGTTTGTATGCCATCGAAAAATCCTCTGGAACCACGCTGCCGATACCTACTGGTGAAGCCGCATTGATAGTAATGCCATACTTACAGATGATCGCCTCCTTGCCAGTCTCAGCACGTTCCTTAGCCTTACGTGCCATATACAGCTCGATCTGCTTCTTTGCGCTGTCAGCGTTGGCAGACTTAAGAAGGAAGGTCTGGCTATATACATCCACACCATCATCCACCTGGTCTTGTGTCGCATCCAGGTTCTGGATGGAAGCATCTACGATATAGAACCGCTGCTTCACCACCTTCTCATCATCCTTCTCATCCACTACTGCTTCTCCCTTCTCATTCATAGCATAAGAAGAAAGCTGGCTCTCAATATAGATCAGAGAGGATCTTTGCTTAATACCAAGGATGAAGAAACTACCACTTGTCTCCAGCTCTGTGTAGTCTTTCAACACCTCCAGAGCCTGGTTAATATCCTGGGCAAACAGAAGCATCTTAGTGTTCTTGCCATTTACCTTGACCGTTGCCATCCAAGGTGTGAAGCCACCACCCAGGTACTCGACACCGTTACGACATTGGTTTGTGATCTCAACTTCCTTAATATCTCCACTCTGGAGATAGAAGGAAAGCTCCGAAACCTGTTCTGGAGTGAGAAGGACACCACGATCCATGATCACATCGTTACGCTCTATGGTAACAAGTTCGCCTGTGTCTTGATCTATGAAATCCTCAGTCCATGTTCTGAGCACTCGCTTAGCTGTGTACATACCAAGCATCTTGCGAGGATCGGACGTTGTAATGATCTCCTGGTTAAGTCTTGTCTGTAGATCCTCTGGATCCATCTTAATTTCCTTTTTCATTTTCTCTATGTTTAAAGTTAATACTTCTTGTTATGCAGTGGTTCTCTGAGAGAGTTGTATCTGATCTTCTGCTCCACGAACCAATCCAGATCTATTCCCATGCTATCAGCCCAGTCATAGACGTACTGAATGATGTTAGGAAGAAAAGCCTCCATCGCTCCCAGGAATGCTTCATCAACTATGATGTGTTTAGTGAGATCATAAGCAACCTCTGTGAAGGAGAGAGAGGCAAAGAACATCTTATCTGCCTTGATGGTAGGATCTGGAAGATCAAAGAAGCCCTTATCTCCAGCGTAATCACACAAGCGGATCACTATATCTGCCAGCTCATCCTCCACGTGGTTCTTGATATACTGCTGGAAGCGATCTATGAAGGCTTCATCGCTCTTAGTTACGTCATTGAACACAGCCTTGATGGTTGGGTTCAACTTTACGTATCTGTTCTGGCGATCGGCTTCTATAGCTTCTGCCACCTCTGTTATTACCATGATCAGCCAGTGCTGATCTGATTTATACTCTGTATGAAAGCCCTTTGCACAGGCATCTTCATAGATTTTCTGAATGAGTTCTTTTTTCATTATTTTGTCTTTTTTCTATACGTTGCATGAGTGAACGGTATCTTGTTGAAGTATTCCTCCATGCGATCAGCTATTCTGGAACCATACCGCTCTGATAACTGTTCCATGTTGAGGTTTGTCGTAACCAGCGTGAATAGAGGATATTCGTACCTGGCATAGATCCATTCTGTTAAGGGATAAATATCATTTCCGTAACATTTTACAGTTTGCGGCTCGATCCCAAGATCATCCAGGCAAACCATTTCCTTAGTCTTAAGTTCCTCCAGATACTTGCTTGTCTCATCATTCATAGACTTTCTGGATACTATGATCGCTGTGGTTCTGTACACACCAGGCTCGCTGTAATCTCTGAGCTGGTTAATATACATACATATTGCATTAGCTAGCGTTGTCTTTCCGTTACCTATTCCTCCATACAAGAGCAAACCAGGCTTCTTGCCTTCAATCAGCCAGCTAGAGGCATCTTTTATAGCTCCAAGAATGTTCTCGTCATTTTTCATAACAAGCCCTCTCTTTTCAACCTCTGCCTTATAGCAAAAATACAACAGCCTGTAAGAATCTTCCTTGCTCAAAGGAGATCTATAGATCCTTTTCGTAGCTTGTTGGATCTGTGGCTGTAGGCTCTGGATTATTTCGTTTATATTCTTTATTGCTGCCATAATAACGATTTTGTCTTTCCTTGTAAGCATCGACTACCCATGAGAGAATAGCCCTGTAATCTGATTTATATTTCTTGCCTTTGGATCCCTTGTAGTTGGATAGGATCTCGATCATTTCCTTAGCAACAGGCTCCGTGAACTGATCTGTGAGGTTCTTATATTCTGCCTCTGTCATAGTCACGCTTTGGGCATATTGCTTTTTCTGAGGCTTCGGCTTTGCAGCCTTTTCCTCTGGAGGTTGTTGATCTTCCTGGAAAAGATTTCCTTCTGGATCCTTTGGCTTCGCTTTCACTGGTGGTGTTGCCTTAATGATCGGCTTCTCCACCTGGCGGTTAGCACTCATCGTACTCTTACCGCCCTTCGATCCAGCCTTTCGCCTGGCTTCGCTTACCTGGGCATCGTGCATCATCAAGCTATTACAATAAGCTCCATCTTGCCTAATATACACCACATCAGCTTCCACCAGGCGATCCAGCCACTCATCATCAGTATCACCACCAACCATGAAAATGATCTCACGTTTGGTTAGTGGATGCTGGATGGATCCACCGATCATCACACCTCTTTCTGGAGAGATCCACATCTGGCATAAGAGATCCACGAATAAGGCACGATCCTCAGCAGACAGGCTTCTAACTTTTGGATCCGTCAGCCACCAGCCCACATCGAACATCATCTTATCTCTTTTTGCCATGATCTGTATTTTATTTATTCTCTACAGTGAAATTGAATGCCAGATAATCAGCCCAGATTTCCTTGAACTGAACACCGAAATACTTAGCCTTTTCCTCTGTTTCCTGGCACAAGCGGAACCCAATAGCCGTAGACGAATACGAGGAGCGAGCATTCGCATCCAGAAAGCCGAACCCAGCACCCGCACCATTACGCGCACTCGCACCGAGCAGAGCACCCCTATCTTCCTCACTCATAGAATCCATTTCAGACTGAGTGTAGAGAGCGAACCAAGGATAATAGAAATACTTGCTACCATCTGGATCTGGCTTAGGCTGCCAGTCCTTTCCCCAGAGAGCACGGCTTATAGTCTCCAGCTTGAACAAGGCGATAATATGCTTATCTACATGATCTCCGAGAGATCCCTCTACAGGTTCTTCACCAAGTGCCTCACAAGCATCTTCGTATGTTTTGATACTCTTGTAATCATCCAGGGATGGCTTAACACGATCCTCTGGCTTGCAAAAGAGTGCTGCCAGCACATTCTTCACCTCATCACTCTTTGCCGCATCAAATGCAGCCTTTACTTCTTTCTCTGTTACTTCTATTACCTTCATTTTTCAATATCTTTTAAATTATCTAACTTCTTAATAATCTTCTTTGTTATTCTGATAGCATTCAGTACTCTGGTATTCTTTGTATCTGAAACGTTATCAATAATCAGTGGAACCAGCCTCTGTAGCTCAGTTACCATGTGGTTAGGAATCTTTTTCATTGTCTTTCCAAAATTTATCTGGATCTGGTATGTTACAGTTAAGATATTCCCTGGCATAGCTTCTGAGCTGTTCACAATAGCTGGAGAATTGCACAGTATCCATGTCTGCTGTAGAAGATGGAAACTTGACGATCTCACCAGTTTCTTTGTTCACTACCTGTTCTGCCGTGAATAGGTTCTTGAAGTATTCGTGAAGCTGTTCACAGCTGGTGAACTCCCAGCCAGCATCAATCATCGCATCAAGCATAAGAGGATAGATACATCCCCATAGCCAGCCGTTCTGATCTCCAGATCTTTTCTTTCTAACCCGAACAACCTCTATTCTGAATACTCCATCCGCTCTTGTGCGGATATATTCATAAAGAGGCTTAAGATCAAACAGCCCATGAATCTTCTCGATCAGAACCTTAGCCATAGTAGGTACGTGTCATATCAATCTCAGCACCTGGATAAGCTACATAAGTAGGTTTCCTGGCATCATCCTCAACAGCCTTGACAAACTCATCAGCGTTGCTGTTTTCGCTTGACAGGTGGATCAGAACGATCTCCTTAACCTTGCTTAGATCTGAGGTGTTAAGGAACTCCAGGCATCCAGGAAGCGATAGGTGCGATTTAAGAAGGCGATCTCGTTGCCTTGCAAAGGTTCTTCCTTCATTGATCGCCTCCACCAGGTACTTATCCGAATAGTTACACTCGATAAGTACATGCTGTAGATCCGAAAACCTGTAGTCACATTCATAGGAATCTGTGAGGAACATCAGCGTACCCATATCTGGGTGATCTATGAGGTATCCGACACAGGGAACATCGTGGTGCGCCTCAAAAGGTATGATCTTGAAATTCCCACACTTGTATCTGGATCCAGGAGTGATCGGAACCAGCTTGTTACCAGTCACACCTCTGAAATCAAATACATCCTGTAGTGCCAGGGTGTAGAAGCATCCAGCCAGATCCTTGATATACTTAGAGTGATCACCATGTCTGTGAGTTACCAGGCATCCTTTGACTTTAGCGATATTCCAGTTAAGGGCTTTCTTCACATCCTGGAACTTAATGCCAGCCTCCAATATCAGAGCCTCGCTTTCGTTCTCCAGGATGTAACAGTTTCCCTTGCTGGAAGATCCCAATACTTTGAGCATCATAAGCCTAGAATCCTGGGTCTGGTTCATTATTAGCTGTAGCACTTGCAGCATCTACAGCACCAGTAGCCGATCCCTCACCTCCATGGCTTGTGTTATTACCAGCCGATCCTCCTACCATTGTATATGTGTTGCCGTTATCATCGCTGAATCCGATCATTTTCTGGTCTGTAACATCTACATAATCAGCATCCTCTACCTTTCGATCTGAATTAATATCGTAGCTGATAGCCTGTGAAAGCTCAGTAGAAAGATAACCATACTTAGAGAGAAGGTTTCGTGTGACGGTCTTTTCTGCCATGCCATTAAAGTTCGCCATCCATCCAACACCATCACCAGTAGGAGTGAGGATCTGGGCAAGAGGAATGAGATCAGTAACCTTCACCTCGTTCTTGATACTCTTGGAGTATTTCTTAGCGTGTGCAGCCATCTGTTCCACCGTCATGTATAGTGTCTTGCGGAAACCAGTAATAAGTTCAAGATATGCAAAATAACCTACAACTGTATCACCAGTTCGCACACCATTAAGATCTATTTCACCAGTCAGCTTATTGATGGATCTCAGCTCTCCTTCAAACACCTCATCAGCATTAAGGAACTTATACATGCCTGTTCGCATAGCAAGCTGGATCAAACCTCTATATCCCAGCTGGAATGTCGGCTTCATAACCTTATCGTAGTGATCGAATCCAGTAACAGGATCCTTAGTCTTTACGGTGATCTTATAAGGGATGATCCAGGCGAATCCCAGGGAACGCTCGATAGGAATATGAAGCGTTGCTGCCTTCACGCATTCCATAACCACGGCTGTAGGATCACATTGCTGTAGATCTCCATTGCCTTTGTACATTTCGATCATAGATGTAATGAAGGAACCAGCATTCTTGCCCATCGCATCAGTGAACATCTTACGCATAGAAGCATTATCAAGAAGGTTCTTGAATGCGTTTACAGGCTTAGCTGGTACGTTGCCAGCTGCCTGTGTAGTCTTTTTAACCTCGTTTGCCATATTACTTAATAATTAATGATGAATCTCTTGTTACGCACAGCATCACCTTCTGGCTTACTGTTGGCAGTACATCGTTGATACTCTCAGCGTTATCAACAAAAATAGGAGCACATACACCCTCGCTCTTACAGATCGCATTGATAATATCCAAACCAGCATTGATCTTGCCAGCGTGGTTCACGTCTGGATAAGGAGTTCCGTTCACAGTGCATACACACGTGAGCTTTTCGCCACCGTTCAACTGGTTAGATACGAAGGAGAAGGAAACGATCTCAAACATTCCGTTAATACGCTCCATAAGCAAGGAATCTTTCTTCTTCTGGAACTGGAGTGCATTGTATTCGATACCTTCCAGCTCAGCCAGCTCCTGGTTGTTCTTATCCTGTTTCTGTTCCAGCTTCTTGATCTCATCGTCTGCCTTCTTGATTGTATCACGCTTAGCCATGCGCTTAACAAGATCCTCGATTTCTCCATTGATAGCCTTCTTCTGTTCCTCTATGTCTGAGGTATCCACAGGATCGGCATCCTTGAAGTTATCAATCTTGTTCTGCAGCTCTGTGATACTGTTCTTAAGGTCGATGCAAGTCTGGTCTGCTTCCTCTATCTCTGAGTAGATAGGATCTGGGATGGTAGCCTTCTCCACCTTCGACTTGTTATCTACAGCGGTTGCAAGCAAGACGGAAAGATCATGGTAAGCCTTATCGGATGCTAGAACCTTCGCATAGTCTGGCTCAGCTGGTCTGTTCTCGATCTTTTCCTGTAGTGTCTGCTGGAGAGATAAGAGATCGCCCTGGGCATCCTGTAGCTCCTTCTGGGTCTCAGCGATAGAATCATTAAGCTGTTTCAGCTGGGTATTATAGGAATCAAGTTCCTGTTTGAGCTGAGCAAGCTGTGAAGCCATCTGCTTTCCAGCTGTCTGAATCTCTTTGAGCTTCTTGGTCTTTTCATCCTCAAAGTTCTTCTGCAGCTCCTTGCGCTTAGCCTCACAATCATCATCATCCAGAGGTCGCTTACAGGTAGGGCAAATGAAATCGTTAGGATCGAAAGCAAGCTGTTCCTTAGCCTTCTCTGTGTACTCATTGCGCTTAGCCTGTACGGAATCTTCCATTACCTTGATGTTGGCAGTGTACTTCTTGATGATACCAGCCAGGTTGATCTGTGTAGTGTTCTGGGAATTACTTGCGCTCTGGAGTGCCTTGATCTCCTGGTTCTTGGCATTGATCTGCTTGCGGACACCTTCGATCTCCTGGTCAGCTGTAGTAACAGCGGATCCAGCTGTAGCTGTAAGCGTTCCCTCTCTCTGGCTCATCTGGTTCTTGATGGTGGTGATCTGCTTGTCGTACTCATTGATCTTGGCATTATAGGCATCATCAGCCTCCTTCACAGCCTTGTTATGAGCACTGTCAGCCTCTATACGGATCTTGTTGGTACGATCTGTAAGATCAGCCTTCTTCTGGTTCAGTTTTACCACCAGGGCATTCTTAGCCTCGAATGAATCCTGTGTCACCTTTGTGCGATCCTTTAACTTCTCATCCAGTTCGCTCACACTCTTACGCTTCTCCTGTATCTGCTTATCCAGATCTGCCCAATCCTCTGAGGCTGGTTTGAGGTTCTGGGCAGTCTCTATCTGTGAAGGGATGATCGCCAGAACATCCTTGCAAGCCTTCTTCTTTGCAGCCACCTCTTTAAGGTATCTCTCCATAGGTACACCAGCCATTTCTGCCAGGAGCTTAGCAAACTCTGGCTTTGTAGCTGCCACCTCATCATCGGTAACATCACCAGCCATACGCATAAGCATTTCCTTCTGCTTCTCTGCTGGAAGTGTAGGGAAACATCTTGGGTTAGTGATCATCTTGAAAACACCCTCTGGAATAATGCCAGAGATCTCAGCATCATACTCCTTCTTGGTTGCACACTTAACATCATTGATATAGAAGATGGTTTCGTGGTTCTTAAGTGTCTTTTCCGTGGTTCCACGTGGCTTCACCCATACCTCACGATAGGTACGCTGTAATCTGAGGCTTCTGCCATCTACAGAAAGAACACCGATAACTGAGTGCTCCAGGTTGTAAATCACATTACCATCCTTATCAAGTGTCTTGATGTTGAATGCTGAATCAGCTCTATTATGGCTATCCTTTCCGAAAAGGAGCCAGCAGAACGCATCGAAAACTGTAGTCTTACCTGTTCCGTTTGCACCGCACACACAAGTGTTATCGGTGAAATCCAGGTGAAGTGAACTGATACCCTTGAAGTTTACCAGTTCAAGTGAAAGTAGCTTAATTTCTTTCATAATTGAAAATAAATCTATTTGTTAATGTAATAATTCAACTTATCTGTCTTTTCGGCTGAAATTAATTCAGCCCTGGAGTATAGTAGCTTCGAGTTTCTTGCAGTTCCGATCCTCTGTTTAGAAACGAGTTCCATTTTTACCCATCCCTTAACACGTGCTTCACCATACTCACTGTATGCCTCTCTTTGAGAGATCAGATCCTTACCTGGAGCCATCTTCTTATAGAAGTTAGCGGCTCCCAGCTCTGCCATATCCTTACAGATATTCTTAAGTTCATATAGTTCCAGTGTTATAGCCATATTAGCATTCCTCCAGAAAAACTTTACCCAGCCATGCCAGCATAATACCCATCATAAGACACCACCATGCACCAATAAATACAGGTGTTGATCCTATGATACCCAGCACGATAAGGGACTTTGCGAATACTTTTTTAAAATTGATCTTGATCATAATCGGACTTGCATTTGATTAAACGAATAATTGATCTGCTGGTATTCCCAGTTCATCTGAGAGTGCCTTTGTTTTTATTGCATCTGGCTTCTGTACACCAGCCAGCCAGCACCGTACTGTCTTGGTTGATACCATTGCAACCTCAGCCATTCTTTCCACCCATCTTGCCTTTGGAGCCGCTACAGCTCTTGGCGGTAAGGCATCATAAATCTGCCTAAATTGATTTTTTTTCTGATTTTCCATAATTTTTTGCCTTAATTTCAGAATATATTATTATCTTTGTGCCGTTATTCTAATAATGACGGTGCAAATATACAGATTTAATTTCTAACAGGCAAGAAAAAATAGAAATAAATTCAGTATATAGGGTGTTTTTTAACATTTGATTAGGTTTTTGGATAGATTTAAACTCTAAAGCGGTATGAAACAGGAAACAACAAAAGATCGAGTGAAGGTTCTGTTAGAGGAACTGCAAATCACTCAGAAAGCGTTTGAGGATGCCGTTGGTCTAGCTAACGGCTGGTGTAATAAAGTAGGCTTCAATATCCGTGAAGATGTACTGAGAAGGATCAGCAAGGCTTATCCAGAGCTTAACCTGGACTGGTTGCGCTTCGGTCAAGGTTCTATGTGGAAAGGAGAAGATCCTGGTGTATCAACACAGGAAGTTAAGAGCCAGCCATCAAGCCAGAAGGCTGCAAAGAGAGGCGATAAGCCAACCATCACCTATCTGCCTCTGCTTCCTATATCAGCGCAAGGTGGCTCTCTTAATGATTTTGATGCTTCTGTGCGCAAGACAGAATGTGAAATGATAGTATCTCCTATCACTGGAGCCGATTTTGCCATCACCGTATCTGGTGACAGCATGGCTCCAGAGTATCCTAACGGATCTCATGTATTCGTGAAGAAGATAAATGAAAGGGCTTTCATCGACTGGGGAAAAGCCTACGTGCTTGATACCTGTAATGGTAAGGTAATTAAGATCCTTACCCCATCGGATCAAGGAGAAGGCTTTGTTAGGTGTATGTCTCTTAATGAGGATCCTAAATATGCACCTTTTGATGTGTGCCTAAAGGATGTGTACGGAATATATCGTGTAATGCTCTGTATGAGCGTAAAATAAGAAAGGAGTTATATATGTGGTGGATAATATTATTAGGATCATTGGTAACATTGATCATGTTGGTAGCGAATAGCCAGAAGAAACCTGGCTCTGATCTTAAGAATAAGTTTGCAAGCCTGGGGAACATGAAAGGTATGAAATACCAGGAGATCGCAAAGGTAGTGGGAGAGTGTTCCAGCCGATCACCTCTGGATGCTGGTGAGCTTTGCCAGTGGATCGTTCCTGGCTTTCACATAGCCCTGGAGTTTGATGATGATCAGCGTTGCGTTAAGCTGAATACGGAAACATTTAATGAGGAATAGGTATGGATAAAATGGTAAGTTTGGTTCTTGATCTCTACAGAAAGTCTGTGGATCAAGTAGGTGTTAGCGAGAAAGAACTGTTTGAGGCAGAAAAAACGCTTTCTGTTGCGATTACTTCTGAGAAGGTAATAAACGGCTCCAGTGATCGTGTTTCTCAGCTCCTGGAGCTGAAAAAACACGTTGATCATCTTAAATATCACGTTTATGGATAAGGATCTTGCTCATAGGAACATTCTTTCCAGGTTCTACCAGGCTCTGGATGATCTCATAGCTAAGAGGATCATCCGAGGTGTAAACACGTACTGTAGGCTGTATGGAATAGATAGGCGAAACCTCACAAAACAAAGAGAGGATCTTTCCAGAAGCATCTTTGATGTGAGCTGGATGGTTCCTATGGTGAGCGTATATAACATTTCGGCTACCTGGCTGCTTACTGGCAAAGGTGAAATGTACACATAGAGATCATAGGATGCTGGTATCTCTGGCATCCTATTTTTGCGTAAGAAAGAAGCAAAGAATATACACTATACATACTATCTATATTATTATATATACATTATTATATATAGTGTATTACCTATCTAACTTTTGCTTAAGCAAAATAGGCTCTGTAATTATCTGGTAATAAACGTTTTATGTTTTTTGCTTAAGCAAAATAAAAAGATAATACATATTTATGCGAGCCTTGCAAATACTTGTATTTCAGTAGATTATAACTTTTGCTTAAGCAAAATAAATCGTGAAAAATCTATTTGCTTAAGCAAAAAATCATAACTATTTAATAATCAGCGTTTTACATTTTTGCTTAAGCAAATTGCTTGAGCAAAATTCTCTGGTATATTTTTGCTTAAGCAAAATAAGGCTTGTAACTTATTGTTTACCAGCTATATCTGGCTTTTGCTTAAGCAAAACACCGATACCAGACAGATCCAGAACCTTTCTGTTAGCGAGATCGTTGCAATCATAGGACTTCTTGATGTACATATCCGTGTTACGCATAGAATCATCCACATGGTTCAGAGCCTGGTGAACCGTGTACTTATCAACTCCAGCCTGGTTCACTGCCAGCGTAGCCCAGGTATGTCTGGCAGCATAAAACTCCAGCCCTTCAACACCTATTGCAGTTCCGACCTTCTTCAAGCCCTTGTTAAGGTTCGCCTCGAATGATCCCACGGTTCCATATCTGTGATAGAAATCGAATAGCTTCACACCAGACGGATCTCTGTATCTCTGGATCAGCTCAGCAGCCTCTGGTTCTACCTTCACTGAGATCTCAGCTTGATCTGCCCTTCTGTTCCTGGTCTTGCGTCTGTTGTATGTGATCCTTCCATCGACCAGGCTTCCAGCTTCCACCTCATACAGATCAGCGGCATTCATACCGATCAGAGAGAAGGAGAGAAGAAAGAGATCTCTGGAGAAATTAAACCTGTTGGTTCCTACCTGGTACTGGCTCCGATCCTGGAGAGAAGCGATCTTCTGCAGCTGTTCCAGCGTGATTGCTCTCTTTTCTGGAACTGGCTGTTTGGGAAAGTCTATGTGCTGGAAAGGGCTGTTAGGGATGCGGATGATGCCAGCATCTTCATCGTTGTAGATCTTCTTTGCCTGGTTGAAGATGGCTCTCAGTCTTGATACATAGTTATGTGGAGCGAAACCTGTAGTGATATTCTTGCCTTTCTTGATCCAGGCTATCCAGTCTCTGAGGAACCCCACAGTGATCTCCTTAACCGATAGAGAATCACGATCCAGGAAATTCTTCAAAGATGCGAGAGCTATCTCGTAACTTCTGGCATTGCCTTCATGCCCAGTATTTCTAAGCTCCTTGATAAACTGATCGGCAAACTGGATAATATCCAGATCCCAGGCTTCCTGTCTTTTACTCTGGATAAGATCCACTACCTGGTCTATATCCATTTCATCAAGCCTCTCACTTGGAATCTCGCACCTGGAGCGATACACCTTAATGAGATCGCTGGTAAGATCTATGTATTTCTGGTTCTTTATCTTCATGGATCTGGTAAGATCCTCCTTCGTCACGAACCAGGATGTGGAAAGATAACGCTTCTTCTGGTGATGCGTTACTCTGATTTTAATGTTGTACGTTCCATCCTTCTTGCGTTGGTGAGCGTACACTTCTGCTTTGAATGTAACCATTATTTTTGCTTTTGTGGAATATTTGTAGAACTTCGCACCGCAAAAATAATCATTTTTTGCTGAAAGTGCAGCAAAACACTGAATCATTTATGATGATTTAAGTATCCCTACTGGGAATCGAACCCAGATCTACGGTTTAGGAAACCGCTGTTCTATCCGTTGAACTATAGAGACTTATAAATTTATGATCGCCCTGGCAATATTTCCAGATTGAATCCGTTATATCCCAAAGGGAGAAACAGAGATCCTATCTTTAGGAAACCTCCGTTCTATCCGTTAAACTATAGGACCATTGTAAACCGACTGCAAAGATACATCAAATCGTTGACAATACAAAATAAAATGTTATGTTTTTCACTCTCATCTTATCAAGTTTCCTCACTTTTGTGGAATTGAACTGCGAAAACCTCTTCGATACGAGGCATGATTCGCTGAAGAATGACTATGAATTCCTGCCACAGAGCAGTTATAAGTGGACGCCTTATCGCTATTGGCGCAAGCTGGCAAATCTTTCCAAGACTATAGTGGCTTTGGGTTATGAAGATTTGTCGCTTGTTGGTACTGCCTCCCCAGATAATCCTTCAAGACCCTCGGAGAAGTCCTGGCATGTTCCCGATTTTGTGGCGCTTTGCGAAGTGGAGAACGATAGTGTGCTGTTTGATTTAACCCGGCGTTCAGCTCTTCGCGGTGTAAATTATGATTATGTGATGACCGATTCGCCTGATGAACGAGGCATAGATGTGGCTTTGCTTTATCAGCCATCTTCTTTTGCGCTTATACAGTTCCGGTCCATCCGCATCAAGCCGCTGCCTGATACTCGCCCTACGAGAGATATTCTCTACGCTTCGGGGCGGATTATGAATGATGATACGCTCCATGTCTTTGTATTACATGCGCCTAGCCGGCGTGGCGGCGAACAGGTTTCGCGTCCCTACCGCCTGCAGGTAGCCAGCCAGTTGGCTTCTGCTGTAGATTCTATCTATGCGCTCAATGATAGTGCAAGGATTATCGTAGCCGGCGATTTCAACGATTATTCCGATTCTCCGGCTCTTCGTTATCTTTATCAGCATCACCTTATTAATATATCTGTTGGCGTCAAAGGCTCTCATGGTGCCAAGGCTACTTATCGCTGGCATGGAGATTGGCGAAGTCTTGACCAGATTCTCTTCAGTCCTTCGCTTTCCCAGCTTAAAATGAGTTGTCAGATAGGAGATTTGCCATTCCTCTTAGAAGATGATGAGAAATATGGCGGAAAGAAACCTTTCCGCACCTATCTCGGTCCCCGATATTTGGGTGGATACAGCGATCATCTTCCGCTTGTTGCCAAGTTTAAGATAGAGGGTGGATATGAATAAAAAAACAGGTATGCTCAGATTTTTACTGAACATACCTGTCTGTATATTTAGTGAGATTTTTTCTCTTCTGCCTGATTATCCGTAGATAACATTACCGTTCTCATCCTCATAAGGAGTCATATCCTTAGCATACTGGTTCATGGCACGGAGGCTCATACCCATTGATGAGAAACCACCATCGTGGAAGAGGTTTTGCATAGTTACCTTGCGGGTGAAGTCTGAGAACATCATCACGCAGTAGTTAGCGCAATCCTCAGCTACGGCGTTTCCGAGTGGCGACATCTTGTCGGCGAAGTCCATCATGTTCTCGATATCCTTGATACCCTTACCTGCTGTTGTAGCTGTAGGGCTCTGAGAGATGGTGTTGATACGCACGTGCTTCTCACGACCGTAGATGTAACCGAAGCTGCGGGCGATACTTTCGAGCATGCTCTTGGCATCAGCCATATCGTTGTAACCGAAGAATGTACGCTGAGAAGCTACGTATGTGAGAGCTACTACAGAACCCCACTCGTTGATAGCATCCAACTTCTTGGCTACCTGCAACATCTTGTGGAAAGAGATAGCAGAGATGTCCAATGTCTTGTTCAGGAAGTTGTAGTCGAGGTCATCGTATGTACGATGCTTGCGAACGTTAGGGCTCATAGCTACAGAGTGGAGCACGAAGTCGATTTTGCCACCGAGTTTCTCCTGAGCCTCTGTGAATACCTTTTCCAAGTCTTCTACGCTAGTCGCATCAGCTGCGATGATAGGAGCGTTGATCTGTTCAGCGAGCTTATCCAGCGTACCCATACGCAAAGCCATAGCTGTATTACTAAGTGCGATAGTAGCACCCTCTTCAGCAGCCTTTACAGCTACTTTCCAAGCGATTGATTCCTCATTGAGTGCACCGAAGATGATGCCACGCTTGCCTTTTAACAAATTGTGAGTCATTGTTATCTTAATACTTTTGTTTATACTAACGACAATCCCCTACATATATCATTCTCTATATATAATAAGGTGTAAAACCACTTTGTTTTGTTCTAGTCGTTGAAATCGTGCGCAAAATTACGAAAAATGTGCAATATACCCAAATTTTTTAACTAAAAAGTGCCGTAAACGTTTTCTTTTTTGTGGTATGTCAAGTATTTCGCTCCCTGCAGTCAGTATGATATTCTATTTATTCTTTGCAGATAATAAGCCTGAAACAGATATATCTTATGCTTATAGATAACGTATCTGTTGGTCTGAGGAATTAGATTTGTAGGGTTCCTGACATATGCCAACAAGGTTCCTGACATATGCCAATAAGGTTCCTGACATATGCCAACAGAGTTATTGACATATGTCAGCAACCTTGTTGGCAACTGCCGGCAACCGAACGGAACTAATTGTTAGAACCGATGAACCGTAGAACTGTGACTATTTAATCTATTTGTTCTACGTATTTAAGCAATACGTCTTACCCGGCAGATGCCTGTATAGATAACTTAAGAACCTTCTTATTTCTGTTCTTACAAATTATAGCCTTATTGCTGCAAAAATATCCTTTTTGTTGCAATATGACAAGGTAGAAGTGTTAAAAACAGACTTTTTTATGTGCGTTATTAAATTTTTCTTTCAAAATATTTGCAAATATCCGAAAAAAAATCTAATTTTGCAGCCGATTATTATAAATTTATAAATTATTATCTAATAAAGAGAGAGATTATGTTTAAAAGAATCGCTTTATTTGTGGGGGGGCAATTCTCAGTTGTGGAGTAGCCTTTGCCCAAACATCTGTTACCGGTAAGGTAGTAGCTTCAGAGGATGGTGAGCCGGTTATTGGCGCATCAATCAAGATTGTTGGTACTAATACTGGTGCTGTTACCGATGTAGACGGTAACTTTTCTATCGTTCTTCCTCAGGGTAAGAATACTGTGAAGGTTTCTTACATGGGAATGGAAGACAAAACAGTTACAATTAAGGGTAATAAGGTTCAGATAGAACTACGTGCAGACCAAAAGACTCTTGATGAGGTGGTTGTAACTGGTTATGGTGTCCAAAAGAAAGCCTCTTTTACTGGTGCAGCTTCTTTGCTGAATGGTGCTCAGATTGAGAAGAAGAGTGACGCAAACTTTGTTAAGGCACTTGAGGGTAATGTGTCTGGTATTCAGATGAACAACTCTACAGGTCAGCCTGGTACATGGGGTTCTATCTATGTACGTGGACGTTCTTCTATCAGTTCAGGTACTCAGCCATTGTATGTAATCGATGGTATGCCAATGAACTCTGATACGGAAGGTGCATACTCTGGCGAGGGTAACTACCTGGATCCAATGGCATCTGTGAATCCTGAGGATATTGAGACTGTTACTGTATTGAAGGATGCTGCCGCAACTGCTATTTATGGTGCTCGTGCAGCTAATGGTGTGATTGTCATTACCACCAAGAAGGGTACTGAGGGCAAGTTGAATATCAATGTTGATATTAAGCAAGGCTTCACTTCTATGGCAAATAACAACATGGATTATGCCAATGCTGAGGAGACTATGAATTTGTATGCACAAGGTCGTGTTGCTGCAGGACAATACAGCAATATTGCTGATGCAAAAGCTTTCTTGACAGAAAATTATGAGTGGGATGGTAAGAGATCTACCAATTGGATAGATGAGGTTACTCGCCATGGTTATTACCAAGATTATAACATCAGTGCTCAGGGAAAGACAGGTAAGACTGGTTTCTATATCAGTGCTGGTTATCTCGATACAAAGGGTTTGGTAATTGCTTCTGACTTTAAGAGATATTCTGGTCGTGTCAATGTGGAGAGCAAGTTCGGTCGCTTTGCTGTAGGTGCTAATGCTAACTATGCCTTCTCTATTAAGAATGGTTCAAGTCAGTCAACTGCAGGTGCAATGAGTAATACTATGACCGCTGCGATTTCTATGATGCAACCATTCTATCCAACTCATGATGAGGAAGGCAAGTACTATGGTTATACTTATGGCTTATATAATCCTCTTGCTCTTGCAGATAAGTTGGGTAATGTATACGAAAGTCGCAATGAGACATTGAACTTGAATCCATACGTGCAAGTTGATATTTGGAATGGTATTTATTTCCGTACAAACTTAGGTGTAAATATCATGAACTATCGTGAGTATCAATATATGTCTGCTATTTACGATCCACAGGGAATGGGAGATTACAATGGTTATGGTGATCAGTTCAATTCGCGTTCTACTACCATCACTTGGAACAATGTCTTGGGATGGAATAAAACGTTTAACGATATGCATAATGTATCAGTGATGTTGGGTCAGGAGATGCAGAAGAAGTCTTACTATTCAGATCATTATACAGGTTATGATTTCCCATTCGCTTCTTTGGGAATGAACAAACTTTCTACAGCAGGTAAGTGGGAAGATCCTGAATATGAGCAGAGAGAGGCAAGATTGGCGTCTTATTTTGCTGATGCACATTACTCATATCTTGATAAGTACTATGCATCTGCATCTTTCCGCCGTGATGGCTCTTCTGTGTTTGGAACGGATAATCTTTGGGGTAATTTCTGGTCTGTTGGCGCCAAGTGGCGTCTTTCTTCTGAAAAATTCTTGAAGGATAATCCTATTATTACCAATGCTACTCTTCGTGCATCTTATGGTACTGTAGGTAACCAAGACATTGATTGGTATGCTGCGCGTGGTTATTATATGGCAGGTCATAACTATGATGGTGTGGTAGGTATTGCCCCTGAGTCAATCTCTAATACAAAACTGACTTGGGAAACTTCTACGAAATTTGATGTAGGCTTTGACCTTTCTTTCATTAATCGCATCCATTTGTCTTTGGATTACTATAATGAGACAACATCTGATGCCTTGATGAAAATGCCTTTGTCTATGACAACTGGTTTGTATAGCACTTATAAGAACATTGGTAAGATTCGTAACCAAGGTATCGAAGTAGATTTGAAGGCTACTATCATGCATAGAAAGGACTTGGATTGGAATGCTTATGCTAATATGACTTGGAACCAAAACCGTGTGGTTAAGTTGTCTAGTGGTGAACCTATCGTCAATACATTGACAATCAACGAAGAGGGTTATCCATACAATGAGTTCTATATGAGAGAATATGCGGGTGTGGATAAAACCAATGGTAAGCCTCTATGGTATAAGAATGAAACTGGTGATGAGACAACAAGCAATTATAGTGAGGCTGCAAAGCGTCATTTGGGTTCTGCTGATCCAAAGGTATTCGGTGGATTTGGAACATCTATCAATTGGAAAGGACTTGATGCAAGTTTAAGCTTCAATTATCGTTTGGGTGCTAAGGTCTATGATTATGGCGCAGCCTTTACAGGTTGGGGTATGCGTGAGATGACACCGCTCAAAGATATGGCTCTTAACTCATGGACAGAGGATAATCCTAATGCAAAATATCCTCGTTATGTTTACAATGATCCAGATAATTCAACAGCGACTTCTTCTCGTTTCCTCATGAACGGAAGCTACTTGCGCTTGAGTAATGTTACATTGGGCTATACTTTGCCATCTTCTTTGACAAAGAAGGCTTTCATGCAAAAGGTACGTATTTACATTTCAGCAGATAACTTATACACCTTTACTGCAAGTGACTTTACTGGATATACACCTGATACATATGATAATGGCGTTATCGCATGGCAGTATCCTGGTGTGACTACATTTGTTGGTGGTATTCAGATTACTTTCTAAAAAGATTCAAATTAAGGAATAATATGAAGAAACATATATTAGGTTTACTGTTTTTGTCAGTAGCAGGAACTTGTTTGACAAGTTGTGGAGATGACTTTTTTGACACCAAGAACTATACTGGTGTTGATGTAGATAATGGCTTGACAGATGCATCTTCTGTAAGTAATGCCGTAAATGGTGAGTACGATTGGTTTTATCACTATTATTTTGCAGGAGACTTTGCAACGATGATTGGTGATATTCCTACAGACTTGTCATATTGGAATGGTTCTAGTGCTCATATGGATGCCATCTATTCTTATACGATGACAGATGAGGAAAGCTATTTGCTTTATATTTGGAATTATGGTTACAAAGTAATTGATAATTCAGCGAGAGCAATTAATGCAGGTAAGAAATTGTATGAGACTTCCACAGAGGAAGATAAGAAGACTTTGGATGTCGCTTTGGCTGAGGCTTACGCTCTTCGTGCTTATGCTAAACTTGCTTTAGTCAATATCTATGGTCATCAAATCAAGGTAAATGGTCAGGATTTTTCTGATCAACCAGGTATTGTAATTTCAGAGGAGCCAATAAAGGCTTTCGAGCAGGTATCTCGCTCTACGGTAGGTGAAACATACACGTCTATTGTCGCCGATTTGAAAGATGCTATTGAGCATTTTGGCAAAGCTGGTGCAGATAGAGGCAAGAAAGTTTACTTTACCAAGGCTGCAGCAGAAGGATTGTTGGCTCGTGTTTATCTCTATATGGAGAATTGGTCTGACGCTGCGTCTTATGCTCAGCAAGCTCTTGATGATGCAGGTGTGTCTTCTATTGCAACAACGGCAGATGAATACAAGGCAATGTATTCTTCTACAGGTGTCAATACGGAGAGCTTGTTCTATTTGTCTATTGATGACAAGCATAACTGGGCAGCAAATTCTTGCGGTACATTGTGGTCAACTTACAGCTTTAGTCCAAGTCCTAAGCTTCAGAAGATGTATGGTGCAAATGATTGCAGAACTTCAATCTTCATTTGGGATGCTTCATCTACACCAACCAAGCCTGTCTTTAAGGGTGGTAAGTTCCCTACCGTAACAACGACAAACTATTTGATCAATGCGCCAGAAATGTATCTCATTAAGGCAGAGGCTAAGCTTCATGGAACTACTGCCGCAGATTTTGATGAGGCTAGAAATTCTTTGTTAGTTGTGGCAAAGCGTAATGCGGATATTACTTCTGCCGAGCAGTTGGGTACAACAAAGGATGAGGTTCTTGCTTTCTTGAAGGATGAGCGTGCTCGCGAATTGTTCCAGGAGGGACTTCGTTTGTATGATTTGCGCCGTTGGGACGAAAAGGCATCTGTATATGCTTATGGTGCCCCAGAGGTAAAGTTCACTTTTAACAATTATAAGATTTCAGACTTTGTATATCCAATTCCTGTTGACGAAATCAATTCAGGTTTTGGTGTTGCTCAGAATGATTGGAGTAAAACATTGCCAAAGGCAAATTAATTTTGATAATATTTTTAATCAAGATATAGGAATGCCATGAGTGGTATTTTCTATAAATCTCTCGGGAGAGGCTGGCTGTGAAGCTCGCCTCTCTTTTTTTTGTCTTTTTATTTGCGTATCTGATATTTTATTCGTAACTTCGCACCGTCTAAAGAAATATGGCTATGGAAGAGATAAGAAAATACCCAGTAGGAATGCAAACGTTCTCTGATATACGAGAGGGTAATTATGTGTACGTAGATAAGACAAGGTATATTGTCGATTTCTTGCGTAATGGTTCTAAATATGTGTTTCTGAGTCGTCCAAGACGATTCGGTAAGTCGCTTTTTGTCTCTACGCTCCAGGCATATTATGAGGGCAGGAAGGAACTGTTTGATGGTTTGGCACTTGGCGAATATGAGAAAGAATGGGTGAAGCATCCTGTTCTTCACTTCGACATGAGTACTGCCAAAAATCAGACACCCGAAGGGTTAGAAGAGATGCTGGGCTACATGCTTTCAGAATACGAGCAGGTCTATGGACGTGACGAATTGGCGGTGCAGCCGAGCCAGCGTTTGCAGTCTTTGGTAAAGCGTGCCTATAAGAAGACGGGTCAAAAGGTGGTCGTTTTGATAGACGAATATGATGCTCCTCTCTTGGATGTCGTGCATGAGAAGGAAAGTTTGATGCCATTGCGCTTGGTTATGAGGAAGTTCTATAGCCCATTGAAATATCTCGACCCTTGGCTGGAATTTACCTTTATCACGGGTATCACCAAGTTCTCTCAGTTGAGTATCTTTAGCGAGATCAATAATTTGGATAATATCAGCATGTTCGATCAGTATTCTGCTATCTGTGGTATCAGCAAGACAGAACTACTGACGGTGATGAAGCCTGATGTTGAGTTGCTAGCCAAGTCTTTGGGAAAAACTTTTGATGAAACGGTTGCCGAGTTGAGTTCATATTATGATGGTTATCATTTCAGTAAAAAATCAGAAGATGTGTTTAATCCATTTAGTCTGGTTAAAGCGTTGAGAAGTAAGGAAATAGCAGCTTATTGGTTTAGTTCAGGTACTCCTGCATACATTATCAACACTTTACGCAAACATCATGTGGGGGTGATGGATATAGAACAGAAATCCGTAGGGGTGGATGATTTCGATGTCTCTCCTGAGCAGATGACTTCTGCTTTACCATTGCTTTATCAGAGTGGGTATCTCACCATCAAGAAGTATAACCCTATCTTGCAGAGCTATCAGCTGGATTATCCAAACAAGGAAGTGCGTGTAGGAATGGTTCGTTCCTTGGCTCCTAACTATCTCTCTCCAATATCGTTGAACAATAACAGTTTCATCTTCGACTTTTTGGAGCAACTATATAAAAATAATATGGATGGTGCTTTGCAGAAAATGCAGGCTTATCTCGCCAGTATCTCCAATCGACTTGCCAACAAGAACGAGAAGGACTTCCAAACGGTCTTTTATCTCATTTTTAATTTGATGGGTGCTTACATCTTGGTGGAGGAGGATAGTGCAATAGGCAGAGCAGATGCCGTTCTTCACATGCCGGATACAATCTATGTGATGGAATTGAAGTTTGATAAGACGGCTGAGGAAGCTTTGAAACAGATTGATGACAAAGGCTATCTCATTCCTTATTCAGCTGACGGCAAACGAATGGTAAAAGTTGGAATCAACTACGACAGCCAGAAGCGAACCATTGGTGAATGGAAGATAGCAGAAGGATAAATCACACTTTTGACGAATACAGGGGTAAGAATGCTGACTGTAAAGCTCGCCTCTTTCAAAGAAAAAAAACACGGACAAATTGAATTTGTCCGGACAAATTTGTTCGGTATGTTATAATTCATTGATTATGAGAAGATTATGAAGATGCCGGACAAACAACCGGACAAATTCAATTTGTCCGTGTTATATTTTGGGGGCATAAACACAGCTTTGTCATGGTGCAAACTATGACTTATGCTCCAGAAAACGGTGAGTTGAGGGGAAGAAAACTATGAGTTGTATTTGTTAACACTTTGCGAGAACTGGTCTTTCATGGAGAAAAATGGCTGTAGGATGCAATATTATCCCTTGTTTCTTGTTATTATGATATACAAACTGTTGTGGAAATGAAAAAGAAAATAGTTATAATGATGGTGCTGCTGCTTGCTGTTGTGGGAGCAAAGGCACAAGAAGTGGAGAATCCGGTAGGCAGATTCTCGGTAATTCCTCGTATTGGTGTATCTCTGGCTAACTGGAGCGGGTTGACTCTGGAAACTTTGGATGGAACCTCGCTAGAGTCTAAGTATCAGGCTGGATTCATGGGCGGCGCAGATGTGGAATATCGCATAGGTAAGAGCCTGGGTATTACGCTGGGTGCTTATTATGCCCGACAGGGTATGCGCTTCCCTGACTGTGAGTTGACTGAGAATGCTGAAAAAGGGGAATATACAGGTATTAAGAATCATCATGTGACCCTCGATTATATCCAGGTACCGCTCATGCTGAAAGCCTATCTTGTAGAGGGCTTGTCGGTGAATGCAGGCGTTCAGGTGGGATTCCTTTGTGGCGATGGTAAGGTGAAAAGAGAGGAAACCGACCTTCAGAAGGACAAGAACGGGTCTATTACATACAAGGATATGCACGAGACCGAAGCTACTTGGCCTGCCAAGAAGGTGGATGTAGCCATTCCTCTGGGCTTGAGCTATGAATATATGAACGTGATTTTGGATGCCCGTTACAACGTGAGCCTGACGAAGGCTAGCAAGGGCGATTGGGATAACTGTAAGAATAAGGCTCTGACCTTTACCGTGGGTTATCGTTTTACATTATAAAAGAATATTTTGATAGAAATAAGAAAAGCCTCAAATCCGCAAAGGATTTGAGGCTTTTACCTTATCTGATAATCAGATGATTCTATGATTCTTTATCCAACCTGGCTTCCTGGCTTAACCTTGCCAAGGAGAGAAGTTACGTTCAATGAGCCGTCGAAGTTGACTGCACTCAGAATCATACCCTGACTCTCGATGCCCATCATCTTGCGAGGAGCAAAGTTGGCTACGAACAATACGTCCTTGCCGATCAGCTGCTCTGGCTCGTAGTAGGCTGCGATACCTGAGCAGATGGTGCGCTCTACGCCAGAACCATCGTCGATGGTGAACTTCAGGAGCTTCTTAGACTTCTTTACCTTCTCGCAGTTCAGAATGTGACCTACGCGGATATCGAGTTTCTCGAAATCATCGAAGCTAACCTCTGGCTTGATAGGAGCAGCCTGATAAGAAGCCTCCTCGTTAGCCTTCTTGGTGTCAGCGAGCTTCTGGAGCTGTCTTTCGATAACCTCATCCTCAATCTTCTCGAAGAGCAATTCAGGCTCACCGAGCTGGGTACCAGCCTTGAGCAAATCTGTGCTGCCGAGCTGAGTCCACTCGAAGTTAGGCATATTGATCATCTTGCGGAGCTTCTCAGAAGAGAATGGCAAGAATGGCTCGAAGGCGATAGCGAGGTTGGCAACCAGCTGGAGGGAGATGTTTAGGATGGTCTCCACACGCTTAGGATCGGTCTTCCAAACCTTCCAAGGCTCACACTCTGTGATGTATCTGTTACCGATACGAGCCAGGTTCATAGCCTCTTTCTGAGCCTCACGGAACTTGAATACGTTGAGATACTGCTCTACCTTCTCCTTCACGTCCTTGAACTCAGCGATAGCCTTCTCATCTACCTCCTGCAATTCACCACAGGCAGGAACTACGCCGCCCCAATACTTCTTGGTGAGCTGGAGGGCACGGTTTACGAAGTTACCGTAAACGGCAACCAACTCAGAGTTGTTGCGCTCCTGGAAATCCTTCCAGGTAAAGTTGTTGTCCTTGGTCTCAGGCGCATTGGCTGTCAATACATAGCGCAATACATCCTGCTTGCCTGGCAAATCTACGAGATACTCGTGCAACCATACAGCCCAGTTGCGGGATGTTGAAATCTTATCATCCTCCAGGTTCAGGAACTCGTTGGCTGGTACGTTGTCTGGCAAGATATAGTCGCCGTGAGCCTTCAGCATAGTAGGGAAGATGATGCAGTGGAACACGATATTGTCCTTACCGATGAAGTGAACAAGACGGGTTTCAGGATCCTGCCACCACTTCTGCCATGTTCCCCACTTTTCTGGATGAGCATCGCAAAGCTCCTTGGTATTTGAGATGTAACCGATAGGTGCATCGAACCAAACGTAGAGCACCTTTCCATCTGCACCCTCTACTGGAACAGGAATACCCCAATCCAAGTCGCGTGTCATCGCACGTGGCTGAAGATCCATATCCAACCAGCTCTTGCATTGGCCGTAAACATTGGTACGCCACTCTTTGTGGCCTTCCAGAATCCACTTCTTCAACCAATCCTGATACTTGTTCAATGGAAGATACCAGTTCTTGGTAGGCTTCTTTACGAGACCATGACCAGGGTTGTTCTTGTTGGTAGGGTTGATGAGCTCCTCAGGAGAGAGGGTAGCACCACATTTCTCGCATTGGTCGCCATAAGCACCCTCTGCACCACAGCGAGGGCAAGTACCTACGATATTACGGTCGGTAAGGAATTCGCCTGTTACCTCGTCGCAGAACTGCTCCTCTACCTTTTCTTCCAATACGCCCTTGTCATAGAGTGTGCGGAAGAAGTCTGAAGCAAACTTATTGTGAGTAGGCGAAGTGGTACGGCTGTAAATATCAAAAGAGATACCGAAGTCCTCGAAACTCTTCTTGATGAGGTTATGATAGCGGTCAACCACCTCCTGTACGGTAATTCCCTCTTTCTTGGCACGGATAGTAACAGGTACACCATGCTCATCGCTACCGCCGATGAAGACAACATCCTGCTTCTTGAGGCGGAGATAGCGAACATAGATATCGGCTGGCACGTATACACCTGCCAGGTGACCGATGTGCACACCACCGTTGGCATAAGGCAAAGCCGCAGTCACGGTAGTACGTTTAAAGTTCTTTTGTTCCATATTAGCTAATATATTTTTGTTATTTGGCTGCAAAATTACAAAAAATGTTGGAGATAAGAAAGAATTATCGTCGCTTTTTCTTACTTGTATATATAATAAGGTGTAAAAAGCTGGGTTCTTTAGTGTTTTTATAGTAAGGATAGCGTAGGGCAGGATACAAAAAAAGGCCCTTCGCATCTCTGCAAGAGCCTCCCATCTTGTACATTTCCATCAGACTCCTCCCTGATAGGACTGTACCTAATTATTATCATTTACTTTTTCTAAGAACTTATTCGTTCTGACAACTTATGTTGTTGACCTTTTACAATCTAATTACCTTAGTATGTAGAAAACTTCCTCCTTATATATTTTTATCTATAGAGAGATTTCTTACATTACGTTCATATAGGCGATAACGGCCAACTCTGCAAGAAGAATTACGAAACCAATCTTCTTTACTGCGTTTGTAATTTTAAAAATGCAATCCATAAATCTTAATAGTTTTGTTGTTAATAATTAAACTAGCGTTGTGCTAGCTTTCTTTTTACGTTTGCAAAGGTAATGCATTTTTTATCCGATATGGGGTAATTTTTATTAGAATTAGAGATTTTCGTAAATTTAAAAGCTAATTTAAATCAATTATTATACCTTAGAGAATAGAAATCACCCCGTCTTGGACGATTTTGCTATTCGTTTTGTCTGTTTTTTTTGTGCTACTTTTGTCTTTATGGGATAATATTTTCGTAATGACAAAAGAAAATAGCCATTCTAAAATAGGTTTGTAACTATTTTAAAATGGCTATTCTTCTATTTTTTCTCCCTTTATAAATCCAACTTTTTAGAGTGAATGATAGGAAAAAACGGATTTTTATCCTTTTGCATATATCTTCTTTATGATTATAAATGTCCTCTTTCTGCCCAATCGCCTCTGTCGAGGGTTCTGTATCCCACGGCTTCTGCTATATGGTCAGGCTTAATCTGTTCACTTTCTGCCAAATCAGCAATGGTTCGTGCCACTTTCAGTATTCTGTTATAGGCTCTGGCTGACAAAGAAAGTTTCTCCATTGCCATTCGGAGCAGTTCTATACCTTGTTCGTCGGGTTCGGCAAACTGATGAATCATTCTTTCGGTCATCTGGGCGTTGCAATGGATGCCTTTATAATCTTTGAATCTTTCGGCTTGAACTTCTCTTGCCTTGATGACTCTTTCTCTGATCTTGGCACTTGGCTCACCTGGTGCTGCCTTCGATATGTCCTGGAAAGGAACGGGACTGATTTCACATTGGATGTCGATGCGGTCGAGTAACGGACCCGAAATCTTGTTCATGTATCTTTGAATCTGGCCTGGCGTGCAGACACAGCGATGTGTCGGATCACCATAATATCCGCATGGACAAGGGTTCATACTTGCCACAAACATGAATGAACATGGGTAATCTGTAGAATATTTTGCTCTGCTGATGTTGATGTGGCGGTCTTCCAATGGCTGGCGGAGTACTTCCAGAGTGGTTTTATTGAACTCCGGAAGTTCATCGCAGAACAGAACGCCATTATGGGCGAGCGATATTTCTCCCGGTTGTGGCGATGTTCCACCGCCTACCAGAGCCACTTGAGAGATGGTATGGTGAGGAGACCGGAACGGGCGTTGGGAAATGAGTGATACATTCTTGCCCAGTTTGCCTGCAATGGAGTGAATTTGTGTTGTTTCCAGACTCTCAGATAGCGTGAGAGGGGGGAGGATGGACGGCAAACGTTTTGCCATCATCGACTTTCCAGAACCTGGAGGACCTACCATAATCAGGTTGTGTCCGCCAGCCGCAGCCACTTCGAGCGCTCTTTTCACGTTCTCCTGACCGCGAACATCGGCATAATCGTATTCACAATGAGCCTGGTTTTCGTAGAATTCCTTGCGGGTGTCAACAATGGTAGGAGAAGGATTGCTTCTGTCGCTCATGAATTGTATGACTTCAAAAAGCGTTTTCATGCCGTAAACCTCAAGGTTGTTTACGACAGCCGCTTCCCGAGCGTTCTGTTCCGGCACAATCAGTCCCTTAAAGTGCTCTGCTCTTGCTCTGATGGCTATCGGTAGGGCACCTTTGATAGGCTGGAGCGTACCGTCAAGGCTCAGCTCGCCTACCATCATGTACTCTTTCAGATGATCTTCGGGAATGTTGTTGTTGGCGCCTAGAAGTCCGATTGCAAGCGGCAAGTCGAAACTGCTGCCCTCTTTTCTGAGGTCAGCTGGAGCCAGATTGATAGTGATGTCGGCTATCGGAAATTTGAAGCCGCTATACTGGAGAGCTGCTGAAATTCGGTTACGGCTCTCCTTGACCGCCTCGTCGCCTAAGCCTGTGAGGTGGTACATGACGCCTCTGTTGAGGCTTACTTCTACGGTTACAGTAGTTACTTCTAGTCCGTTAACTGCTGCACAATATGTCTTTACTAACATATAGGCGTGCTTTTTATGGGTTCTTGACTAGCTCGAAAGTATTTATTTTAGCAGTTGGTCGAGCTTATTGTAAAGCTCTTGCTTTTTCATGCCTCGGGCGATGATTTTACCATTTTGAAGTATGATGTTGTCAGGAAGGTTTCCCAATCCCAACTTCTTCAAGGTCTTGTCTTCCAGCATTTCGCCGTTGCAGATGATAGGGCATGCGATAGAGTCGCGCTTGATGTTGTTCTTGCATTCGCTCTTGCTGGCATCCAGACAAAAAGCCATCAGCTTAAGCTTGCCGTTCGATTTCTTCTGACGGCTCTTCAGTTCGCGCTGCATATCCTGGCTGTCATAGTTATAGGTAGCCCAGGTGTAGATTACGGCAACCGGAGCGCTGCTCATTTCTGTACTAGAAACGAGTTTCCCGTTGATATCGTATGCTGTAAATGAAGGCAGGGTTGCACCGGTGCCTACATTCTTCATGGTTTCTGCCAACTGCTTCATCTTAGCCAACTGTCCGTTTTTAGGCTGTTCCTTCTCTACGATATTGATGAGTGAGAGCGCCTTGCGGTAATCAGGTTGTGTAGAAGTGATGAAGTATTTTCTTATCAGATAGATGCTGCACACAGAATTCGGATGTTCTCTGACGAAGTCTTCAGCATGCTTTTTAGCCTCAGGTGGCGTATCTTTCAGGATGTTCTGGCGGAATTTTGTCATCAGTTCGTTATCCTCGGTTCCGCTTACCTCCATTTCCTTAAGGTGCGAAGCATCTGCCTTGATCTCTACTGATTTGCCCGATTTTGCGAAGATAGGCTGCTCAGAGAAATTAGGGAAAACAAGCATAATGGTAAAATCTTCCTTACATTCGGTTTCGAAAGTGAAACGGCCGCCTTCTACCTTGATGGTGTCAACGCCTTCGAAGCCCCCGTCAGGACTGTATACATAAAACTCGCCTTGATTCATATTGAGAAATTTGCCTTCAAACTTGAAATGCCCACTGCTAACACCACATGATGTTAAGACCAGCGTAATGAATAAAATGAGGATGTAAGCAAATTTTTTCATAAGGAAAAACTTTAAGGTGCCGCGAGCGGGACTCGAACCCGCACAGCCATTACTGGCCAAGGGATTTTAAGTCCCTCGTGTCTACCAATTCCACCATTGCGGCATGGTAAACGTTAAGAGTTGAGCGGAAAACGGGACTCGGACCCGCGACCCCAACCTTGGCAAGGTTGTGCTCTACCAACTGAGCTATTTCCGCGTTATGTGGGTGCAAAGGTAATGCTATTTCTTTAAATCTCCAAACGATTTACATTTTTTAAGATAAGAAAGCGCCATTTTTTTCGTTTGCCCTCCATTTCTGCTTAGTTTCCCACGTATATATCAGTTCCTTGGCCGCCGTAGGTTACCCGATATTGCATCAGCGGCTTGTCGCTTTTGCTCTTTCCGCCGCTTGTGATGGTTCCGTTTTCCAGGCTGTAGATGCGTTTGCATTTGTCGCAAATTACCGATTGGCGGTTGCCGGTCCATTCCAGCGGATAGTTGGTGCCGCCATATTGTTCCAGACAGTTGGGGCATTGGCGGTCCCAGGCTACAGGTCCGCTGAAGTTTGTAAGTCCCATGATGAAGCCATTCTTCCTGGCATCTTTAGGGTCGTTTCCCGCTCCCAAATAGGTATAGTTGGCATAATTCTCCTTGGCTGTAGAGAGGATGATGGTTTCCGTCTGGTTTTTCCCATCGTTTAATGTAGAATAGATATTCCAGGCTCCTTTCACCTTTTTGGCGCTAACCATCGTGTAGACGCCCGTTCCGTTGAGGGCTGTTTCCAGACTTGTGCCCGGATGGTATTGTGACTTGAAATAGAACTGGCAGGGATATTTGGTGCTGATGCTGTTTTCTGCATCGCACGAACAAAGTAAGAGCATAGCTATTCCAGCCATGCTCTTCATCTTATTATATATATATACCTTATTATATATGCTATTCTTCATGCAGAAACCTTTCTGTCTTTATTTCAGAAGATTCTTCTCGGCATTCTCCATGCGCTCGAAGTGGAATTCAGAGAGGGTCTGCTCCATCAGCGCCTGAATCTTGTCGTTGCAGAGATTGCCGATGCTGCCTTCGTGAGTATGATGAATATCCTTGTTTGGCTTGAATTCGCCAGCCTCGATTTCCAGTCCAACCTTCTTGTAAGCATCGCGGAATGGCATTCCGTTGGCTGCAAGCTGGTTCACTTCTTCTACAGAGAACATAGGGTCGTAGCGAGGATCGTCAAGAATATGCTCGTTCACCTCCATCTTGTTGATGATGTAGGCAGCCATCTGCAGACAGTCTTTCAACTCGTCGAAGGCAGGGAGGAACACTTCCTTGATAATCTGGAGATCGCGGAAATAGCCTACTGGCAGGTTGTTCATGATGAGCATTACCTGCTGTGGAAGGCTCTGGAGCTTGTTGCTCTTGGCGCGAATCAACTCGAATACGTCTGGATTCTTCTTGTGTGGCATGATGCTCGAACCGGTGGTACACTCCTTAGGCAATTTCACGAAACCGAAGTTCTGACAGTTGAACATACAGGCGTCGAAAGCCATCTTTGCCAAAGTTCCTGCCACGGTAGCCATGGCGAAAGCCACGTTGCGCTCCATCTTTCCTCTGCCCATTTGTGCATAAACCACATTATAGTCCATGCTGTCGAAACCGAGAAGTTCGGTGGTCATGGTGCGGTTCAATGGGAACGAACTTCCATAGCCGGCAGCGCTACCCAATGGGTTGCGGTTGGTCATGCGGTAAGCAGCCTGAAGGAAGAGCATGTCATCGGCAAGTCCTTCAGCATAAGCGCCAAACCAGAGACCGAATGATGAAGGCATAGCCACCTGCAGATGGGTGTAGCCCGGCATCAGCACGTCCTTATACTGGTTGCTCTTCTGAATCAGCTCGTCGAAGAGAATCTTCACGGCGTCCACAATCTCCTTCAATTCATGACGGGTGAAGAGTTTGAGGTCTACGAGAACCTGGTCGTTGCGTGATCTACCCGAATGAATCTTCTTGCCCATGTCGCCCAGTTTCTGGGTGAGCATCAGTTCTACCTGGGAATGAACGTCTTCCACGCCGTCTTCTATTACGAATTCGCCCTTGTCGGCGATGGCGTAGATGTTTTTCAGTTCGGCAAGGAGCTGGGTAAGTTCATCTTTCTCCAGGAGTCCGATGCTTTCGAGCATGGTGATGTGTGCCATACTGCCCAGCACGTCATACTTGGCGAGATAGAGGTCGAGTTCGCGGTCTCTTCCTACGGTGAATCTTTCAATTTCCTTGTTTACTTCGAAGTTCTTTTCCCAAAGTTTATGTGCCATAATTTCTTTATTTATTAATCCTGGTAAGGAATCATCGCAAGCGCATCAGCAATTTTTTCGATGCCTTCCTGCAATGGCTTCTTCACCATACCCTTGATAAACATGTTAAGTTCTGCCTTGATGGTGAGTTTCATTTTGCATGAGAACTCGCCTGTAGGGAGCAGCTGAATCCAGAAGTTGAAAGGAACAGGGCTGTTTTCTGTTTCAAACTTGATGGTTTTAGGCTCCTCGCGGTCGATGATGCGCATCTTGATTTCCCCCACCATAGGTGCTGTGATAGAGATGCTGTCGCTATCAAACTTGAGGTCCTTCAGCTTTTCCATTTCCTTTCTCTTGTCTTCAGGAATCTGGTCTTTCACCTGCTCGAATCGGTCTTTGAGCATCTGCAGGTTGTTCAGATCGCTCAATGTACGGTAAACAGATTCCTGTTTGTGAGGAATCTGTTTGATATTACTTTCGAATGTACTTGTACTCATTATTGATGGGTCAGCTTGATTACTTCTTCCAGTTAGCTGGGTCCTTGCGCCACTCGTGGAGCAGCTCTACGTCTTCCTGTTTGATATAGCCAGTCTCCAGAGCCTCTGCCACTACGTGCTCATAGTCGGTCAAAGTAACCAGCTTTACGTTAGCATCAGCAAAAGCCTTCTCGGCGATAGGGAAACCATAGGTATAGCTAGCTACCATGCCCACAATCTCGTTGCCGTTCTTGCGGAGTGCCTCTACTGCTTTGAGAGAGCTGCCGCCGGTAGAAATCAAGTCTTCTACTACCACAACCTTAGCCTTAGGGTCGAGCTGACCTTCGATGAGGTTCTGCATACCGTGATCCTTTGGTTTAGAACGAACGTATACGAAAGGCATGTTCAGTTCGTCAGCAACCAAAGCACCCTGCGCGATGGCACCAGTAGCTACTCCGGCTACAGCATCAGCCTCAGGGAACTGCTCCAGGATAGCGTGAACGAGCTCAAGCTTTACATAATTGCGGAGTTCTGGGAATGAGAGAGTCTTGCGGTTATCGCAATAGAATGGTGACTTCCAGCCAGAAGCCCATGTGAATGGATCATTAGGCTGCAACTTGATTGCCTTTACTTTCAATAACTTAGATGCGAATTCTTTCTTCAGTTTGTCCATAATCTTTAAAGGATTAAATTATTATTAATTATTTTGCAAAGGTACAATGATTTTTGCACACGGCGGCTATATTTAGGGTTAAAATGTTTTAACTCTCGGCAAAAAGGGCCTTTAGTCGTGTGCGAAACCTACAGTCAGCACGCTTATCTTCATCTTTCCGGCTGCTTTTATCAGGGTTTCCGCACAGGAGATGATGGTGGCTCCGGTGGTGCATACGTCGTCGATGATGAGGATATGTTTGCCCTCAAGTTGCGTGATGGGGTGCTCGCCTTGCCCGTCATGATAGGTTGCTGCGGCTTCAAAAACCTGGCTCACGTTTTCCTGTCTTTCCTGCCGGTTCTTGTGGGTTTGGCTTTCGCTAAACTTTTTCCTTCTTACGGCATCCTTGATGATGGTCAGATGGGTGAGTTGCTGGATACCTTTGGCGATGAGAAGACTCTGGTTATAGCCGCGTTCTTTTTCTCGTTTTCGGGTGAGCGGGATGGGGATGATGGCGTCTATTCCGTCGAAGAACTGAATGCCTAACCCCTTCTTTGCCAGCATTCTGCCTAGATAGATTCCCATTTCAGGATGATGCATGTATTTCAGTTGGTAGACGGCTCTAGCCGATGTAGCATGGCTGATGTGATGGAAGAGAGCGCAGCAGCGTTCGATGGGAATCAGATGCCAGAAGAGTTTTGCCATCTCGTTGTCGTAGGGCTGTTTCCAGGTATCGGTTCCCGGCATGCGGAACAGACATTTTATGCATATCATCTCCTCCCCGCCAGCAAGCACATTTCCGCAGATGGCGCAGGTTCGGGGGAAGAATAAATCTAATATGTCTCTTAACAGGCTGGTACGCATGGCTTTACTCTTAATTTTGAGGTTTGGATATTGAACTTGATGCTTTGCTTTAGAATTCCTCTTCGAAATCGATGTCTCCCAGATCTTCTTCCTTCATCCGGTCGATGCATTTGTGGATAACCTCCATGCTGTATCCTCTTCCCAGGGCAAAGCGGATGAGTTTCATCGAGCGTTCATAGTCGTTCTTTGCCTTGATGGTTTTATATTTGTTTTTCATCAGGGGCAGGAGGGTTTCCATATACAGGTCGTCTTCAATCTCTTCGAAGATAGGGTCGGAGATGTCCTTCGGAATATGTTTCATCCACAGCGCCTGTTCCACCTTCCGGCGTCCCCACTTGTTGTATTTTATCTTGTCGTTGATAAAGAAGCGTGCGAAACGTTCGTCGTCGATGAATTTCTTCTCGGTCAGGAATTCCATGTTTCTGGCGATGGCATCTTCGGGCAGTTCCCACTTCTTCATCTTGTCGATCATCTCTTGCGAGCAATGTTCGGCTTGGGTGCAGAGGGTGGTGAGCTTCAGGAGCGCCTGCTGCTCGGTCATCGGCTTTTTATACTTTGAACTTTGAGATTTGAACATGATAATTTTACTTTGAACTTTGAGATTTGAACATTGAACTTTATGATTTGCCGGCTCGCATCATTCTCTGCTTTCCGAAGGCATCTTTCTTGGTATCAATAGCTTTAAAACCCAATCCTTCCAGCATTTCCCTTGTTTCTTTTTCGTAGATAGGATTGATTTCGAAGTATAATGCACCTCCGGATTTGAGGGCAGAAGAGGCATATTCGGCGATGGCCCTATAGAACTTCAGAGGCTCTTCATCGGGCACGAAGAGGGCGATTCCGGGTTCGTGTTCCAACACATTCTTCTCCATATCCGCTTTCTCCTTTTCGCAGATATACGGGGGATTGCTCACGATGATGTTCCATCTTCCGGTATCCGATGTTTCCGCCAATTTCAGGGCATCTTGATATTCTATTTTTACGTTACCGGCATCCAGAAGCGCAATATTTCCCTGTGCTATCTTCAGGGCATTTTCCGAAATATCCCAACCCGTAACCTCCGAGCCGCCGATGTCCAGTCCCAGCGTAATGGCGATGCAGCCCGAACCCGTACAGATGTCCAGGATGCGGATGGTATTTTCTTCCTTCTCTCCTTCCGTAATCCCTTTGTTTTCAGTCGCATCTTTTTTTATCCACTCGCAGAGTTCCGCCGTTTCGGGTCTCGGAATCAGCACGCCCGGCTCTACATGGAAGGTTCTTCCTGCAAAGTCAGCTTCGCCCAGAACATACTGTACAGGTTCGCCTTTTTGCAATCTTCTGATAATTTCTTCCAGTTTTCTTTCTTCATCTGCAGATAATTCATTAACTTTGCCGCAGATTATGTCGGTCAGCGTCATTCCGTACTTCACATCGAGCACGGTGCGGACGATAGCCTGTGCTTCGCCCGCCTCATATAGAGGGGTAATGGATTGCCAAAGTTGTTGATACGTTTTCATCTCTAAATCGTATATTATGATTTGAGAGCAAAGGTACGACATTTTATCGAAAAGTAAGTAAAAAACGAAGAAAAGTTTTAGATATGGAACAAAATAATGTTTCTTTTCAGAATGTGAAGACGGGCGAACCGTTGTCGCAAAAGGAAATAGACGAAATGTTTATGCGCCGCTGTCTGCAGCTGGCGAAAAACGGAAGAGAGAATGCCAAACCCAATCCGATGGTGGGAGCCGTTATCGTGAGTGGGGATGGTAGAATCATCGGCGAAGGCTATCATGTAAGATGCGGAGAAGGGCATGCTGAAGTCAACGCCTTTGCATCTGTTAAGCCCGAGGATGAGCATCTATTAAGCCAAGCTACCATCTATGTGGGTCTCGAACCCTGCTCTCATTATGGCAAGACGCCGCCTTGCGCCGATTTGATAGTAAGAAAAGGAGTAAAGCGATGCGTTTGCGGCTGCGTAGATCCCTTTGCCAAGGTTCAGGGCCGCGGTATCCGCAAGATTCGCGAGGCAGGCATTGAAGTAACTGTAGGCGTTCTGGAGGCGGAATGTCTCGAACTCAACAAGCGCTTCATCACCTTTAACACCCATCAGCGTCCTTACATCATCCTGAAATGGGCGCAGACCGCGAATGGCTTTCTTGACAACGGGGGTAGGGGTATGGCTATTTCCTCGCCTTTCACCAAGATGCTCTCCCACAAGTTGCGTGCTGAGAACGATGCCATCCTCATAGGCCGCGTAACCGATGAGCGCGACCATAGTCAGCTCAACGTTAGAGATTGGAGCGGCAAGGACCCGATGCGCCTGGTCATCGACCGCCATCATCCTTGTTTCGAAGGTCTGGATTTCTCACGGGGCAAGACGGAAGTGTTGCAGCAAATCATGCAGTACTTATATAATAATAAGGTGCAGTCGCTGATAGTAGAGGGAGGCGCCATCACCCATCAGGCATTCCTCGATGCTGGACTTTGGGATGAAATCAGGGTAGAAACGTTGTTGTCCACATCTGTGGAAAACTCCGTAACTTCTGGAACGCCAGCGCCTATGCTTCCTCATAACGTCCGGTTAATCAGTCACGAGGCGTATGATGGAAATGTTATCAATACCTACGAGCGGATGTAATCTTCTCATAGATTTGCTTTTCCCTTCGGCCAGCGATTTTCAATTCACAGATGACACAGATTTAGTGACGTATGCCCAATTCAACATTTAACATTCAACACTTAACATTCAAAAAAATGAGTAACAGATTTACATCGCGTCTGAGCGATGACGACGATTTCAAGCGAGACGAACTGATACGTAAGATAGAGCATTCGGTAGAGCAGATGACGCTCTCAGAACTGGAAGCCCTGTCCTACGATATGTTTACCAAGGGTTATATGGAGGATTATTAGATTCCTGTTTTAACTCAAATAGCTTCGAAGACTGATGCAAGTACTTACGAAAGCCGATAAATAATGAGGTTTCTGTCCAACAATTAGACGCCGGTGTCTAATTGTTGGACAGTTTGTTTAATGAGGTTTTTTATCTAAGGAATTGATTATCAGGAGAAATGCTGTTTTGGCACGGCTCTTGTCCTTATCATGCCAAAATGAAGAAGATTATGAAAAGAATAGGAATATTAATAGGATGGCTGGTCTGGACGGCTGGCGCCTCGGCACAGAGCTGGAGCCTTGACGACTGTATGAAATACGCCGTGGAGCACGCCACGGAGGTGAAGCGGGAGGTGGTAAACGCCCGCCAGCGCAAGCAGGATTACCAGCATGCTGTGGCAGGATTCCTGCCTACCGTTACGGGCGGCGTGCAGGGACAGTACGCCTGGGGACGAAACATCGACCCGGAAACCAATACTTATAATAATGTAACGACATTCAACAACTACTATCAGCTTTATGCAGAACTGAATGTCTTTGATGGTTTCGCCACCATCAACGCCTTGAAGCAGGCTAAGCTGAGCCGTGATTATTCAGCCACGGCGATGCAGAAGATTCAGGATGACCGCGCCATCGACGTGATGCAGAAATATGTGGATGCTGCCTATGCTGAGGCAAGCATTCGGATAGCAAGCGAGAAACTGAACGAGAGCAAGCGGATGCTGGCTAAGATGCAGCGCCTGTATGAACTGGGCGAAAAGGGACGCCCGGATGTGGTGCAGATGGAATCGCAGGTGGCAGAAGATGAATACAATCTTACGCATCAGGAGAATGTGGCAAAACAGAGTCTGCTCGCCTTGAAATCCGCGATGAATTTTCCGGTGGATGAAGAGCTGAAAATTCTGATTAAAGAGGAGCAGAATTTGAAGTTAACGTCTGATAATAAAGAGGTTTCTGAATCTGGAGTAAACTACGAAACCGTTTACCAGGCCTTCCAGCATATTTCTCCCGATTTGAAGTCGGCAGAATACGAAGTAGAGCGGGCACGGTATGATTACAAGATTGCAAAAGGCAGATTGCTGCCATCACTCTCTCTCGGTGGTGGCATTTCTACCAACTATTATAAGAATCTCTCTCAGAAAGGGCAATACGATGGGTTTGCCTCGCAGTTTCACAACAACCAGGGCGAATACCTTGCGTTGACCCTTTCCATACCTATTTATAATAGCGACCGCTGGCACAGCGTGAAGAAGGCACGCAACGACTGGCAACTGGCACAGGTGAACCTGGAGGAAACCCGTCGCAAGCTTCACGACCAGATAGCCCAGGCGGTAATGGATGCAGAGGGTTACGCCAAGGAGTTGCATCAGATGCAGAAGAAGGTGGCCTCAGATTCGCTCGCCTATCACATGTCGAGCCGGAAGTTTGAAGAAGGAATGCTTTCCACCTTCGACCTTCATACCGCAGCCCAGACGCTTCTGGAAAGTAGAATCAAGGAACTCCAGATGCAGATGTTGCTCATCATCAAACAGAGGTTAGTAGGTTATTATCAGGGAGAAAATTTAATAAGATAAATTATGGATATAAAGATAGAAAAGAAAAAATATCTCGTGCCTCGCAAGTATTGGGCATGGATTGGCGGAGGAGCGGTTTTGATCGCAGTCCTCATTTGGTTGGGATTGGGCAATTTCTCTTCCACCCTGAAGGTGGACAGGAAGGGATTGAGCATCGGAACCGTAGAGAAGGCGCAGTTCAACGATTATGTTTCGGTGGATGGACAGGTGGTTCCTATCTCCGTGGTACAGATCAGTTCCGAGGAAGGCGGTATTGTTCTGGAGAAAGTGGTGGATGAAGGTGCCCACGTAAACAAGGGCGATGTAATCGTGAAACTGAGCAATTCGAATCTCGATCTGGAGATTCTGAATGCCGAGAGCGAACTTGCCGAAAAGCAGGACATGCTTCGCAACACCCAGATTTCGATGGAGCAGGACCGCCTGAACAATAGCAACGAGGAACTGTCGCTTTCGCAGGATGTTATTACCAAGCGCCGTTCCTATCAGCATCAGGCAGCGTTGCACAAGGAAGAACTCAATTCGCGCGAGGAGTATCTCAAGGCAAAGGAAGATTACGACCTTGCCGTCAAGAAGCATGCGCTCATTAGCAAGCGATTGAAGAAGGATGCACAGCTCCGCCGTTCGCAGATGGATCAGATGGGCGATAATCTGGAAGCCATGCAGAAGAATGTGCAGCTGGTTCGCCAGCGCAAGGAGAAACTGAATATCCGCAGCACCATTTCGGGTGAGATTGGTTTGCTCGATGTGGAACTGGGACAGAGCATTCAGGCTGGACAGAAGATTGGAGTCATCAACGACCTCAGCGATTTCAAGGTGCAGGCGCAGGTAGATGAGCATTACATCGACCGGGTAAAACCGGGACTTACTGCTACCTTCGACCAGAATGGTAAGCATTATCTCCTGCAGGTCCGCAAGGTTTATCCCGAGGTAAGAGATGGCAGGTTCCGCATCGACTTCATCTTCAAGGGCGTTCGCCCTGGCAACATCCGAACCGGTCAGACTTATTATGTAGATTTGCAGCTCGGTCAGTCGAAGCAGGCAATAATTATCCCTAAAGGCACGTTTTATAGTGTAACGGGCGGTCAATGGATCTTCGTATTAGACAAGAGTGGCAAGAAGGCTTATCGCCGAAAGATCACCATCGGTCGCCAGAATCCTCAGTATTATGAGGTGATTGAAGGCTTGGAGCCAGGTGAGCAGGTTATCGTTAGCGGCTACGAAGCCTATAAGGATAATGATGTATTAGTTTTTAATTAGTAGTGATTAGTTAGTAATGATTAACTAGTAGTGATTAGTGATAAATTGGGCTAACGCCCTTGAAACAGGATATTGATATGAATCATATTATTAACGCATTCAAGAATCTGCCTCGAAGAGGTCAGCACAACTTCGTGAAGATCTTGTGTCTGGCGCTCGGATTGGCAATCAGTTCGGTAATTATTGCCGAGATTTATTTCGAGCAGACTTACGATACGTATTTTCCAGGATGGGAAAGGACGTATCAGATTTCAGAAGTGGGAACGATGCCGGGAGACGATGACAATAAGTCTTTCAATTTCGCCCAAACCTCAGGAGCTACAGCTCCGGGCATCAAACAGTATGCTCCATTTGTGGAGGCTGCTACACGACTTGTTTTTATTGGAGATTTCCAATGTAATATGGAAGACCAAAATGCAATCTCTTGTAAAATAGCATTGGCGGATAGCTGTTTTTTTGATGTCTTTCCCCAAAAGGTAACGATTGGCAAGGCAAAAGAAGTCCTTTCTCGTCCATTCTATTGCATGATAGACTCAGAGACAGCGGCGAAGATGGGCGGCAATGTCGTGGGTAAGCATTTCACGATGGCAAATTATCCTGGACATACCTTTACTATCGGAGGTGTATTTGAGAGTTTCCCATGGGGATCCTCTTGGCATTCTCTTCAAGTGTTGGTGTCATTGGGTAGTATCGGGGATATGTTTGGTTATGATGGAAGGCAGCAATGGACTGGAAATGATTGTTATCAGTCTTTTATCCGATTGTCAAAAGGGCATAAGCCAAGTGAACTTCATCCATATATCAACAAGATGAAGCAAGACCACTTCCCGTTGAAAGAATGGAAGAAAGCGGGTATTTCATTAGATTACGACTTTACCGTTCTCAGCGAAATGTACACGCAAAGCCCTTACATCAAGAAGATGGGATGGATCATGGGTATCATCGCTTTTGTATTGCTTTTCACTTCCGTGATGAATTACCTGCTCATCATCGTGGGTAATCTCGTAACGCGTTCTCGTGAGATGGCTGTGCGTAAATGTTATGGAGCGGAACCCAAGAACATCCATGCCATTGTCTTCTCCGAGGCGTTGGTACATGTTGGCTTGTCGATTGTTCTTGCAGCTATTTTAGTATTTCTCAGCAAGGGAACGGTAGAGAATTTCCTTTCAGCCCCAGTTAGTGTCTTGGTGCTCAATCGAGGTTGCTGGATATTGGTAGCAATTTGTCTCTTAGTGCTTTTAGTGGGTGGATGGATGCCTGGTTGGCTTTACTGCAAGATACCTGTAGCGATTGCTTTCAGGGGGTATAGTGAGAACCGTAAGAAATGGAAACTCATCTTGCTGGGTGTTCAGTTTATCATTTCGGGGCTATTGTTCAGCTTGCTCTTTGTGGTCAATAATCAATATAATATGATGGTAAACTTGAATCCTGGTTACAAGTATGATAAGGTGGCATTCGTTTTTGTAGAAGGACTAGAGAAAGACCAACGAGCGCAATGTCTATCGGAAATTAAGCGAATGCCTGATGTCAATATGGTGGCATCTTGCTATAGTGTTCCTTTGCAAAGTTATAGCTTTAATGGTAATAATCTTTCTTTGCCTGGCGACAAGCGTACTATCCAAATCATTCATGATGCAGGTGGAGTGGATGACAATTACTTCAAGATGATGGACGTTGAGTTTGTAGAAGGATCTTTCTTCACAGAGCGTAATGATAGTTCTCGACAAATTATCATTGACGAGAACTTGGCTAACAAGCTCGTAAAACTTGGACATTGGAAAGATGGAGCCGTAGGTAAGAGGGTTTGGGTATCTTCTCATTGTGATGAGGATGAAACGATGACGATTTGTGGCGTGGTCAAGAATGTGAGGTATGGAACGATTAGCACGTCGAATGCTGATACGAACGCTACTCCTTTTGTCTATTTCTATGGTCGGGCTAATCGGTGTATGCTCGTCAAGTTTAATGACTTGACGGAAAAGAGTCTCTCTGACTTAAAGAACGAGGTGCAGTCGCTGTATCCGAATAATGAAGTGACCGTTTATGATTATGAATCCGAGTTCAAGGCACAGTATGCTTCCCAACTCAATTTCCGCAACGGAATCCTGGTAGCCGGCATTGTGACGATGATTATCGCCCTCTTCGGATTGGTGGGTTATACGAGTGATGAGGTGAACCGCCGTCGCAAGGAGATTGCAATCAGAAAGGTGAACGGGGCGAAGGTTAAGGATATTCTTCGCATCTTCCTGAAGGACATTATGAAGATAGCTTTGCCTTGCATCATCGTGGGCAACTTGGGGGCTTGGCTGATAGCCAGACAATGGCTGATGTCGTTTAGCGAGAAGATTACGATGACGCCTCTGCTGTTTATCGGCGTTACCATCATCTTGCTCGTCATCATCGGGCTTTCCGTCATCATCAACTGCTACAAGGTGGCGAATAGTAATCCTGTGAAGTATCTCAAGGATGAATAAAAATAAAAGTAAAAAAGGTAAAAAAGTAAAAAGATAAGAAAATGCTTAAAATAGAGAATCTTTGCAAGTCTTTCCGCACAGAAGATGTGGAGACGATTGCTTTAAATAATGTATCTTTCACAGTAGAAGATGGCGAGTTTGTTGCCATTATGGGACCATCAGGTTGTGGCAAATCCACCTTGCTCAACATCCTCGGTTTGCTCGATAACCCAACTTCAGGAAAATATTTCCTGGATAATCACGAGGTGGCAAACCTGAAGGAAAAGGAGCGTACGGATGTGAGAAAGGGAGAAATCGGTTTTGTGTTCCAGAGCTTCAACCTGATAGATGAATTGAATGTAGAGGAGAACATCGAGCTTCCTCTTACTTACCTCAACATTCCGAAGGCGGAGCGCAAGGCAAAGGTGCAGGCGATAATGAAGCGAATGGCCATCAGCCATCGTGCCAAGCACTTCCCTCATCAGCTGTCGGGTGGTCAGCAGCAGCGAGTAGCCATCGCCCGTGCCGTGGTCTTCGGTCCGAAGCTCATCCTTGCCGATGAGCCTACGGGTAACCTCGATTCCAAGAATGGAGCTGAGGTGATGCATCTGCTTACCGAGCTGAACCACGAGGGCACCACCATCGTCATGGTAACGCATAATGAGCACGATGCCAAGATAGCCCATCGCACCATCCGTCTGTTTGATGGACAGATTGTGGAGGCGGAGGGCAATCAGCTTTAGTGCTTCTGTCACTTCTGAGGGGCATCCGATGCTTTGTTAGAAGAGAAAAGTCATAAATCGCTTGGTGTTAGCCTCTTTCTGCTTCAGCTCTTCTTCCATTCTCTGTATTGCCATCTTGAAGAAGAAGCGGATGAGGTGCTCGTCGGTTGCTTCCGTACGAATCATACGGAGGACAGAAATGTATTCCTGTCGGGCTTCGGATGGGATGATGAGGAGAGGATGATTCAATCTTAAGAGAATGTAGTTGCTGATGAGTCGTCCTGTTCTTCCATTCCCATCACGGAACGGCTGGAGATATTCGTAGAAGCCATGGAAGCGGGCGGCAAGAATCATGGGATGAACGGCTGCTGAAACGATGGCTTTTTCGGTAGATTCCAACAGTTTGGGAATTCTGGCGATGAGTTCTTCGTGGTCGCCAAATACCGTGTCGCCTGCAGCCATGTCCGTGGTGGTGTATTCGCCCGGAATAGCTTCTGGAGAACGATAGGAAAGCGTATGGCTGGTAACCCGCCTGTTGATTTCTTTCAGAAGATTCTCGTCGAGTGGATGCTGCGTGTTTTGCATCATGTACTCGAAGGCTTCGAAGTGGTCAAGCATTTCGAAAGCCTCGAAAAGAGTCTTTCCGGCAGGAATCATCCCTAATCCTTTCTCCTTCAGTTCCCGGGTATCATCTACGGAGAATGAGTTGCCTTCAATGGCGCACGAATGGGTAGAGAAGAGTACTTCATTATATTTGATGTACTCTTCTCTATCCATTTTATTGATGATAAGGGTTTGATATTTGCGTCTCAAATCCTCGTATTCCTTGATTTCCTTTTCGAATGCCATAATCTTCTGTATTTGTGGGGACAAAGATACGATTTTTATGGATAAACACCAAACTTTTCTTTCAAAAAATGTGCTTATGTTATGGGATGATGATGCGGAAGGTGGTGATTCCCTGTGCCTTGTCCTGATGGAGCGAGAGGCTGCCGCCGCTTACTCGCATGATTTGGCGGGAGAGGGAGAGACCGATTCCGCTTCCTTCCGGCTTCGTGGTGAAGAACGGGATGAAAATATGAGAGGCTACATCTTCTGGGATGAGACCGGCGTTGTTGCTCACGTCGATGATGATGGATTCCTGGGCATTGGCGTAGGCTTGGAGACGGATAAATGCCTTCTTGCTTGCCGCGGATTGCAAATCCGCGGAGCGGCATTCCTGCTTGTCTTCTCTTTCCTTTTCCCTGAAAGCTTCTACGGCATTCTTCAGAAGATTCGTTACTACGTGAGAGAGGAGGCTCTCGTCGGCGTAAACCAGCAAATCCTTGGGAGAAACTTCTATCTCTACTTCGTGGTTGCAGAGCAACGCCATTCTTTCCAGGAATGGTTCCACATAGAAGAGAGCAGGCTGAGGCTGGGGAACATGGGTGAAACGGCGATAGTTGTTGACGAAAGCCAACAGCTCGGTTCCTGTTTTGTGGATGGTTTCCAAGCCTTGCTTCAGGTCTTTATCCTCTGTAACCCGGGTAAGCAGAGTCTCGCTCAACGAAGTAACCGGCGTGATGGTATTCATGATTTCATGGGTCAGCACACGAATCAGTTTGATCCAAGAATCCACCTCCTGATTGCTCAGCTCGTGGCTCACGTCGCTCAGGGCGATGATGCGCACGTGCTTGTCTTTCAGCATGGCTTGCGTCTCATGCTTTGCCAGGTGTTCATCCTTCAGTTTCTCTTTTACCTGGTTCATGTGGGTAAGCACATCCGTATCGAGCAACCGGAGGGCAGCCTGATTATGTTGTAGGATGTTGTCGTGACTATCTACCACCAGGATGCCCGTATCCACCGCATTCAGAATCTGCTCGTAATATTTCTCCCGATCCATCTGCTCCTCTCTCGTATGCTGCAGGAAATGCTTGATGCGGTTGAGGGACTGGTGTAGAATATTATCTTCCTTAAACCTCTTCTCCGTAGGAAAGTTGAAGGAGAAATCCCCATTATCTATCGCATCAAAAAGGAAGGTTACCTTCTTGATGTTCCGGCGATAGTGGCGGTAGAGCCAGATGTTGACTGCTACTAAAACTACCAAAATCACCAATAAAACGATGATTGCTAACTGATTATTCATCTGATAACTAAAAATCCGTGTAATCCGTGCCTAAATTCATAGCCCATATCGCTTAATCTTATTATAAAGCGTCTGGCGGGAAATGCCCAGTCTTGCGGCTACTACCGACAGATTTCCTTCACATTCCCTGATGGTTTTCTCTATCATTCGGCTCTCCATCTCGTCGAGCGTCTGAACCTCTTCCAGAGGCTTCTCTTTTCTCTGCTGGTTTCCGCCGTCAATATCTTCGGCAGAAATCATTCCGCCATCAGACAGAATCACGGCTTTCTCGATGGCGTGCTGAAGTTCACGGATGTTTCCGTACCATGGCAAACTGGTAAGTTTTTTCTCAGCCTCTTCCGAAAAACGGAGATTCAACTTATTATATAAATCGCCATATTGATGGAGGAATCTTTCTGCCAGCGGAACGATGTCTGATTTTCTCTGTCTCAGGGCAGGCAATTCCAGATGGATGGTATTGATACGATAGAGCAGATCCTCTCTGAATTCGCCATCGTTTACCATCTGCTGCAGGTTGCGGTTGGTGGCGCAAACCAGTCGTACGTTGATGGGAATCTGCTTACTTCCGCCCACTCTTACGATGCTTCTGCGTTGCAGGGCGGTAAGGAGTTTTGCCTGAAGACCGTAGGATAGGTTTCCTATCTCATCCAGGAAGATGGTACTGCCGTCGGCAAGCTCAAACTTGCCCGGTTTATCCACCTTGGCATCGGTAAAAGCACCCTTCACATGACCGAAGAGTTCGCTCTCGAAAAGGGTTTCCGTAATGGCTCCCATATCCACAGGCAGCATCTTTTTCCCACATCTTGTGGATAAACGATGTATCTCGTTGGCTAACACCTCTTTACCTGTTCCGTTTTCGCCTGTAATAAGGATGTTTGCATCGGTTGCGGCAACTTTTTCCACAATACTTCTCAAATTGTTCATAACTTCGCTATCTCCCCAATACATAGCGCTTTGCGCATCTTTTCCACCAGGTTTTCCACCTTTCCTGTTGATAACGTTATCCACAGCCCTGTTCTTATCCCTAGCCTCTACCAGCGTACGAATCATCTTCTCGTTTTCAAAAGGCTTCACGATGAAGTCGGCGGCACCTTCCTTGATGCCTGTTACGGCAAGTTGAATGTCGGCGTAGGCGGTAAAGAGTACCACTTCGGTTTTCGGGCTGAGGCTCTTGATTTCCCTGAGCCAGTACAGTCCTTCGTTTCCCGAATTGATTCCGCTGGAAAAGTTCATGTCGAGGAGCACCACGTCGGGGTGCTCCTCTCTCAGCTTGGCTGGGATGGAGTTAGGGTTGGCGATGGTGATGATGCCATCGAATATGGGTTCCAGCAGCATCCTTACCGTAGTAAGAATGTTGCGGTTGTCATCAACAATCAATATCGTTCCTTGTTTCTTAATCATGGTGCAAAGTTACGAAATATCATAGAAAAGTGGTAATGTTTGTCTAATAATTAGACGAAAAAATGCCGATAATGACGCCAAAAGTTGCTTTTCCGGCAGCTTTTGGCATCCTTATCGGTACTTGTTTATTCAAAATTCTGATTCCTGATGAGGAATTGCTTATCCTAAAAGGGGAATTAATTATTCCAAAAGGGGAGTTACAGCTCTATCGGAACCACTATCTTTATGCTGAAGTTGCGGCCCATATTGTAAACGCCTCTTCTGCCTGTAACCTGGTTTACGTCAAGATACTTCAGACGGCTCAGGTGGTTCTGGTAAGCACGGTTGGTAAGGTTCTCGCCCGAAAGATAGAGCGAGAGAAGGCGCTTGCCATGGAGCTTCACGTCGGTACCGGCATACATGTTTAATAAGGTGTACGATGGCGTAGCGGTCTCCGTCTCGTTGGCTGCGAAATAATGGTTCTGGCGGAGATTGCAATCCATCTGTAGCTTTACGAAGAGATGGTCGAAAGTCTTGCCGTCGCAGACAAACTCATACCTTACATCCGAAACCCAGCGAGGAGCTGGGGTGAATGGCAGATACTTTGATTCGGATGGCTGATGCAACTGAACCGAGTTGACATACGAGAAGGTGTTGCCGATATGCAGATGCTCCACAGGGTGGATGTCGATGCTCGCCTCACCACCCAGAATGCGGGCGTCGCCCGAAGTAAACTGATAGGCTGGCGTGTCGTCGATGAGGACAGGCTGATTGTTCTCATCTGCCAACTTCTCGCTGTAGATGTAATGGTTGATGCGATTGGCAAACAGCGAGAGCTCTGCCGAAATGATAGGCGAAGAATAATCCAGACCAAGGTCGAATTGCCAGCTGTTTTCCGGCTTCAGACTGGTATTTCCCAATTCGTATCGCTGGGTTCCCTCGTGCACACCATTCGATGATAATTCGCTGATGTTTGGAGCACGGAATCCTCTTGCCAGGTTCAGCTTCAGATTGAAATCGGGCAGGATTTCATAAGCCAATCCTATGCTTCCGGTTACTCCTTCAAAGCTGCGCTTAAAGGCCTGGAAGCGGAAAGAATCCGCCTCGCTGTGCAGATGGCGATGATCGTATCTGATGCCGCCGCTCAGGTTCAGTTTGCCTATCTCCTTGCTCACCGTGGCAAATACACCATAATCGAAGAGATGATAGGCTGGAATCAGAAATTCAGAACCTTTATTAATCGACTGCTGCCACATACCGTTGATGCCCGTAGAGAACTTCCAGCCATTCATTTCCGGCGAGAGATAATGCAGGTCGTAATTCATGGTATGGAGCATGAAATCGAGTCCGCATTCCTTCGGATTCTCTTCCTCCTCAAACTCCTGACGGCGGTTCTGCTGATAACCCAGGAGGAACTTCAGATTGCCGTCGCCCAGGAACCAGGAATTATCAAGTACAGCCTTGTAATGATGAATCTGCTGATAAGGCATCGGCTTGCCGTAACTCTTGGCATCGTAGCCTTCTGGAATTTCCAGTTCGCCCGTTTTCTCATCTCTTTCTCCCTCTACGATGCCTGGAGTGAGATGATAATAATCGAGTGTGAGATGCGAATGCCCCTGGCGGTAGTTCCAGCCTAGAAGCTGCGAGAATGCCTGCTCTCTGAGTGATGAACCGAATACATAACCATCGTATTTATTCTTGTAGGCATGCGCCATCTTTCCGCTGTAGCGGGTGTTCCATACAAATCCGCCCTGGTTGCCGGCAAAGTTGAGCGAATAATCAAAAAGTCCGTTGTTGGTTTGATAACCCGTTGAGAAATTTGCTCTCATGTCGCCCTTGGCAAGGGTAGGAGCGGAGTGGAAGATGAGGACGCCTGCCATCGCATCCGATCCATACATGAGACTTGCCGGACCTTTCTGAATCTCTACGGAATGAACCGAAGCGGGGTCGATTTCTATTCCGTGTTCATCGCCCCATTGCTGTCCTTCTTGTCTGATTCCATCGTTTACCACTGCCACGCGGTTATAGCCCAGGCCACGGATTACGGGCTTTGAAATTCCGCTTCCCGTGGTAATCTGCGAAACGCCTGGCTGGTGGGCGATGGCGTCGATGATGTTGGTAGAAGGTTGCATTTCGAGCTGGCGGGCAGAAACGAAGGAGATAGGTGCCGGCGATTGCTTCAGTTTCTGGCTGCCCGTCAAGCCTGTTACTACCACTTCGTTCAGTTTCACGCCCGATTCCGTCAGCGGCTGGTGTCTGGTAGAATCGTTAGTCTCTTCTTCATGAATGTTTCCGTCCTTCTTATCATGATTTGCTCTGTTTATAGCCATAGCAGGGGCTGTTGCCGATGAGCACAGACTCATCAGCAATATTGCTTTCAATATTGTTCTCATTATGTTATTTGTTACCTTATTCTGTTAATATTCAATTATTTATAAAAACAGAGAATAAGGTGGAGCACGGGTAGATTTTACCCCCTTCGCCCTGCACAAGCAAGGAGAGCAGAAAGCACGGCGAGGGGAGAGATGGAGCACGGCGATGGCAACCCAAACCACGAGGGATGGAGCCAGATAAGGAGTGCTTTGCAATTGGCAAAGCACACAGTCGTGCATGGTATGCTGTAGGGCTATCAGATGCCCGTCGTGATGAACATGATGGGCACAATCGGCGCAATAGAAATCAGCATGAGTTCCCTGCGCTTCACCATGATGGTGAAACGTAACGGCAAGTAGCATCGGCAAGTAAACCAATAGCAGCAGCCAGGAAATTCTGATTCTCTTATGCGTTATCCTCTGCATTTATCTACAGTCTATGATGATATTTCTAATAATTTGCTAGTCTATACAGAAATATTTTAAAGTATACTTTGCAAAAATACGAAAATATTTCTAACTATACTTCGAAATAATCCAGGAAAACGGCTTGTTTAAGGAAAATTAATGTTTTTCCTATGATTTTCTGTTCCTAAGGTGAAAAGCAAATGGATTGGGCTTACCTTCTAGAGAAAAGGGGATTTTCCTGGGGCTGCGTTCCAGTTGTTCCAATTAATTTTGAGTTGGTATGCATCTTTAGTTTGTCCTTCTTCTTTACTTCTTTGTATTATATAACTTATTGATTATTAATTAATTATATATATAATATATATATAAATAGAGGTAGGAGGGATATGCAGAAAAAACAATTGGAAGATTTGGAATCTGGAAGATTTTCTAATCTGCTTTCTTCTAAAAGGCTTATTATCAAGCGGTTAACGCAATCATCAATCTTCCGTATAACTTGAAAAAGGAATGTATCTTCCAAAAAAGGAGCGTTTTTGAGGGCTATATCTGTTTCATTTTTCTGACTTTTGTGCTTTCTTTTGGGGTAGCCATGCTCTCTTGTATGTCTGGGAATGAAGCTGAAGCAATAAAGAAATCCGGAATTCGGGGTGAAACAAAACTGTTTCTTGGGGAAAATGGAAGTTATCAGGAACGGAATCCCCATTTTTTTTGTGGATTTTTTCCCCACTCATTCCCCCTTTTCCCCACTCTCTGTTTTTGACACGAAAATGATAAGTGGCTGATAATCAGGAGAAGTAGTTGCCTTGCTCATTTTCTGGCACGCATCTTGTGATAATGAATAGCGGGTTCGATAATGAATCCACAACGAAAGTAAATAACAATATTAGTAATAACAGTTTAAAAGATAAGATTATGAAGAAGTTCGTTTTTGCAGCTATCGCAGCTATGGTAATGGTTTCAGTAAGTAATGTTTTTGCTTCTAGCAAAATGATGGGTAATTCTGAAGTAGCTCCAGTTGATACAGTAGCTCCAGCCGATTCAACAGTAGAAGGCACAGCTATCAGTTCTCAAGCTAGCGTTGAGAATTCTGCCAAGCAGGAAACTCCTGTAGAGAATGCTACAGAGTCAACAGAGGCAAAGGCAAGCGAAACTCCTGTAGAGCAGGTGGAGAATGCGCAGCCTACAGAGGAAGTAAAGGCTCAGGATGCACCTGTAGAGAATACTCAGCAGGAGTCTACAGAGCAGGCTGTTGCTGAATAGTCTTAAGAAGGTATTCATTTGCAAAGCGTTATAATAGAGAAAAGCGTATTAGAAGTTTCATCAAGGTAATAGGTTATATTTAGGTTTACATTATAATTGCATTTCCTAGAAAAAGAAAGTGTAAAATTTAGGTTCGGTTTATGGAAAAGGAGTCTGCTGGCAGGGATGCTGGCAGACTTCTGCTTTTTTGTTCGGGATGAGCAGAGAGTCTCAGTCTCAGAGTCTCAGTTATAAATAAAGGGGGTACCATTCTTCCGCTCTCTCTTTCTTTATCTTTATAACTTATTGATTATTAATTAATTATATATTAATATATATATAATATATAAGTATATAAGAAGAAGAGGGGGTGCTTGAAAAACAACTGAGACTCTGAGACTGAGACTATGGAAGCAAGTAAAAGGAAAAGAGGCGATAATCTAATTCCCTAGAAAGCAACGACTTATGAAGGTTTCTCAGTTTTTTATTTTCGGTCTCAGCCCTATAGATTATTCGAAAGATTTTACAAAAGCATTCTTTTTAGGTCTCCCAAACCCTCAAATTTGCTTTGTTTTTTGCTTTAAAGTAGATTTAGACCTTGCTGAAATACAAAATCATGTTCTCCTAAAAAATGCAAGTAAAAACGGGATAACTGAGACTATTGCCCGATTTAGAGCCGGAAAAACCGGAATGTGAGTCTCAGTTGTCTGTTTTGAGTCATTTTCATCCTAAATATTTTCCCAGTTAGAGATTTTTATTTTCCTAACTGGAAATATTATTTTCTTCTCTTAGAAGGGTAATCGTCCCAGCGCAAAATTGCCCTAAAAATGATGCTTGTCGTCTATAAACGATAGAATTGATACATTTTTATCGTCTATAAACGATAAAAAGTTGTTGCTTTTGTCGTCTATAAACGATAAAATGTGTATCTTTGCACCGGATTCAGTAAAAAGAAAGGGAATTATGACGAAGGATTTGATTAAATTACTGATAATAGAGTATCAGGCTTATGTTACTCAGGTAGAACTGGTTCATCGTGACGTAGAGCTCATGGATGGACTGAATTACGTGTTTGTAGGATTGAGACACGCAGGAAAATCGTATCTGATGTATCAGCGCATAGCACAGCTGCTGGAACAGGGGCATAAGCGGGAGGAAATCCTGTACTTCAACTTCGAGGATGACCGTATTGACTCCTTAGATGTGACCGACCTTGACCTGATAAAAACCTGTTATGAAGAAATGTATGACAGTCGTCCTATCTTCTTCCTCGACGAGGTTCAGCTGGTAGATAGATGGGAAAAGTTTGCCCGCAGGTTAGCAGATCAGAAATATCAGGTTTACATCACGGGTAGTAATGCCAAGATGTTGAGCAGCGAGATTGCGACAACACTCGGTGGCAGGTACATGATACATGAGGTGTATCCCTATTCCTTTGCCGAATATCTGAAGGCGAGCGGTATTGATGTAAAGGCAAAGAATGCCCTCTATGCTTACGCTAAGGATATTGTAAGACTCTCTAATATCTATTTCCAGCATGGAGGTTTGCCTGAGACGGTGGGGATGAAGGAGCCGAGGTCGTGGATGAGCAATCTCTTCAGCAAAATCTTCTTCGGTGATTTGGTGGCTCGATATAAGATTCGTAACGACTTTGCCCTGCGAGTAATGATTCGCAAGATGGCAGAAAGCGTGAAGCAACCATTATCTTACAGCAGAATTGCCAGCATCGTGAGCAGTACCGGCAAAAAACTCAGTACGGATGCCACGATAGATTATGTCGGCTACATGGCTGACACCTGGCTCATTTTGCCGTATGAGAATTTGTTCGGAAAGTTGCAGGACAAGGAATCCAACCGCAAGTATTATTTTACGGACAATGGTTTGCTTCATCTTTTTCTTGTAGATGCAGACACTTCGTTGCTGGAAAACATAGTTGCCGTCATGCTCAGGCGGAAATATGGTGACGGCAGCTTTTTCTGGAACAGCAGGAATGCCGAGGTAGATTTTGTGATTCCGGAAGAAGAATTGGCCATACAGGTTTCCTACTCTATGGCAGATCCCGATACTTTCCGGCGGGAGACAGATGGGCTGATCAAGCTTTCTTCTGTCCAGAATGTCAAGCGGATGATTGTTGTGACAAAGGACGAGGAGGATATTGTAGAGAAGGATGATTGCCGCATAGAGATAATCCCTCTATGGAAATGGCTGCTGGAATTCTGATAACATGCAAAAAGGCTGAACTTCGGGTAAGGAAGTCCAGCCTTTTGCTTATTTGTGATTTCGGGTTATTTTTTATAACTACATGTCGTCGTTTTCATCGTCTATAGACGATAAAATGTGGGTGTTTTTGTCGTCTATAAACGATGAAAATGCAGTAATCCTACAGCACTTCCTTCTTCAGATGCTTGTAAAGCCAAAGGAAGGCGGGAATGAGGAAGAGATCTGCCATGACCCACGCTACAGGGTCGCCGAAGCAGACACCCGTCCACGCCAAGGCTGGTACCAGCCAGAGACTCACACCGCATCTCGCTATCATTTCCATTACGCCACTCAGCATCGAGAGATTGCTGTAACCCAAGCCCTGGATGCTGTAGCGCAGGATGGTGAGCAAGCCCAGACAAGGATAGAAATAGTTGGCTATGCGCATAAACTGGGCAGCATAAGTTACCACTTCCGCCTCGCCCTTATCCACGAAGAGCATCATCATCTCGTCGGCAAACGGATAGATGAGCAGGAAGGTGAAGACGAAATAAACCAGCATCATCCTGATGGAAGCCCTTACGCCCTGACCAATTCTATCCAGCTTCCAGGCTCCCAGGTTCTGACCGCAATAGGTAGCCATCGCCACTCCGATGTTCTCGAAAACGCAGGTAAAGAGATATTTGATGCGCATAGAGGCAGTAAATGCAGCCACATAAACCGTTCCCAGAGCGTTGTTGGCACTCTGGAGCATGATGAGGCCGATGGCAGTAATGGAGAACTGCAATCCCATCGGAACGCCGTTGTTCAGCAGAATGCTTATCTTCTTATTATCGAAATTCCTTTCTTCTCCCTTCGGAATCAGAATCTGCATTTTCTTCTTGATAAACCAGATACAGAGCAGCACGGAAATTCCCTGTGAAAGCCAAGTGGCAATACCTGCTCCCTCTACACCTAACCCCATACCGAGAATCAGAATGCCATCTAGAATAATGTTGATGACGGAGGCTGTGATGAGGAAATAGAAAGGCTGTTTCGAGTTGCCCAGAGCACGAATCTGACCGGAGAGCAGATTGTAGGCGATAGTGAAAGGAATCGCCGCAAACTGCAGCATCAGGAAGATGTAGGCATCATCGAACACCTCTTTCGGTGTATTCACCAGATGCAGAATCTTTCCGCAGAAGATGCAGGAAAGGAAGGTGATGACCACGGCAAACACCACGGCGATGCGGATGCTGTTGCTTACGTAAGCCCGCATCTTGGCATAATCCTTGGCGCCGAAAGCCTGGGCGACAGGAATAGCAAAACCGGCACAGGAACCGTTGCAGAAGCCCATGATGAGGAACATGATGGAGCTGGATGCGCCTACTGCCGCAAGAGCTCCCACGCCAATCCATCTTCCTACGATGGCGGCATCGATAATGAGATACATCTGTTGAAGGATGTAACCCAGGATTAGTGGAATCGCAAATTTGATGATGGCTCGCAAAGGCGAACCTACAGTCATGTCATTAGTAGAGTTCATTTCCCACTTTCTGTTTGATTTGTGCCATTTTATTGCGGCGCTCGATGGAAAACGTATCTCCGTGGGCTTCCACATAATAGAAGAGCATGAAAGCCTTGTTCAGGAGTTCGTCTCTTGTGGGCTGTCCCACGGTATCAGCCTCGTGATAGTAGAGTTCGGCAAGCATGTCCATCTTGGAGAGTCGCTTCTCCTCGTTCTCTATTCCTGCCATCGCCTTCATCACGTCTTCTATGGTAGCGATGCTGTAGAAGGCGTAAGGGCCTACGTATTGATTGTAGAGTTCCCTGATCTTCTCACGTCTCACCTCCACCTCTTTCTTTTCGAGCATTCTTTCGAGTGCCGCCATAAACTCGCGAATCAACCGCTGTATGTAGTCTCGCTGTAGCATAAAATAGTCTTTATTTTATTCGTTGTTGTTGATAGCTTCCACATACTCCCACAGTTTCTTGTAGAAAGGATGTTTCGTCATAGTGTCCTTGTTGCCCAGGATGATGAGCTTCATTCTGGCTCTCGTCATCGCCACGTTCATGCGGCGGAGGTCTTTCAGGAATCCAATCTGTCCCTCGTCGTTGGAACGTACCAGGGAGATGAGGATCACGTCTCTTTCCTGCCCCTGGAAACCGTCCACCGTGTTTACGCTGATCAGACGGCGGTAAGGCTTGAAAAACTCATACTTTTTGATGAGTTTCTTGAGATACTGCACCTGGGCACGGTAAGGCGAAATGATGCCTACATCAATTCTTTCCTCCAAAACGCGCTGTTTGCCTATCTTGGTGAAGTATTCCGCCAGGGTGAGCAGGGTTAGCTCGGCTTCTGACTTGTTGATACGCCCGAAACTCTCACCCACAAACTGCTCCTTGAAGTTCAAATCAGAATTCTGATTGGCTGCAGATACAGAAGATGATGTGGAAGCAGAATCCTCAGGAGCATCTTCTCCTTCTATCGTTATCTGATTCTCCTCGTTTGAAGTATCAATCCACGTAATCGGATGGTCATAATCCAATACGCTCCGGTATTTGATCTGAGGCGCACTCTCTACCTTGCCCCCGTAGAACCAGTCGCTGGAGAATCGCATGATTTCGTCGTTCATGCGGTATTGGATTTTCAGCAGGGTTACTACCTCGGGCTTGTTTTCGGCGATGCGCTCCATCAGGGTCTTGCCCAGTCCGGCTCTTAATGCCGCAATACTCTTTACGGTAGGCGGCAGCTGACAATGGTCGCCTGCCAGAATCACCCGGCTGGCTCTCTTCATCGGAATCCAGCAGGCAGCTTCCAAAGCCTGGGCAGCCTCGTCGATAAAGAGGGTACCGAACTTCATGCCTTCCAGCAGATGATGGGCTGAGCCTACGAGGGTACAGGCGATGACACGCGCCTCGCCAAAGAGTTCTGCGTTGATGCGGAGTTCTATCTCGGCAGCACGGCTCTTCAGCCTGTCCATCTTCTGATGATAGTTTTCGCTACCCTTCTTTCTGTTCTTTCTTAATTCCCTGATTGCCTTGCGGATTGCCCAAAGCTGAGGGTAATCAGCATGGCTCTCAAAGCGGCGCTCGTAGGTGAAGCCCAGCATCTTGTCGTTCACGCGGGTCGGGTTTCCGATACGGAGCACGTTGATGCCTCTATCCACCAGTTTTTCTGAAATCCAATCCACCGCCATGTTGCTCTGTGCACACACCAGAACCTGGCTCTCACGCATCAGGGTTTCGTTGATGGCTTCTACCAGGGTTGTTGTCTTTCCGGTTCCCGGAGGTCCGTGAACGATGGCCACATCCTTCGCCCAAAGCACCTCGTTCACAGCCCTTTCCTGGGTAGGATTGAGCCAAGGGAACTTCATCGGTTCGAAGGAGAATCTTCCTGCCTTCTGATGGGAATAGAATAAATCGCGGAGATAAGCCAGACGGTTGTTCTTCGCCTTCATCACGCGGTCCAAGGCCTCGAACATCAGTTTGTAGCTGGTTTCGTCAAAGGATAGCTGTACGCCGATAGGATCGGTTGACTGCTGAAGTTCGAGCAGAGGGGCAGAATCGGGTACGGTAACCACCATTCTGTCGCCATCTACATAACTCACGGTTCCGGTAAAGGAGAAATATTTAAGTTCTTCACTTCCTTCACTTCTAAAGAACATGACGGGGCGACCGAACTCAAAATTGTGCTCGATATCCTGGTCAGAGGTTCGGAAAACCTCTATGGCTGTCTGGTTCAGCGAATTATAAAAGCTCTTTCCCACCTGTAGCGGGAACCAGGCATCACCTCGTTTCACCTTCCGCTGCATGCCCATCTGTTCGGTAAGCTTGCGGAAGGCTTCTTTCTCGGTATAATACTCCAGCTGGAGCAGGGTGCGTTGCTGCAATAATGCCTGAATTGGTGAAATCTGTTCCATATAGGGTGCAAAAGTAGCGTATTTCTGCCGAATATGGAAAGAAAAAGAGATAAATATGTTTAAAGTTCCTGCTTTATTTATCCCAATGCTGATAGTCGATTACCTTATTGTCGTTGGGCTGAATGCTGTCGCTTGCCGAAGATGCAGGTTCTTGGGCATTCTTCTCCAGATGATAATAACTCCCGGTCAGGGCTGCCAGTAGGGCGATGATGAGGGCACAGAGCAGGAGCAAGGCGTGGCGGTAACGGGGCGTACAGGACAGGCGTTGGCGCAGTTGGGCGATGTTTTGCGGACGGCTTTGCGGGTCGCGGCAACTACAGATTTCTGCCATCTTGCTGAGCGCCTTATCGCCCGTAGCCTTGGCCATGTCGCCCAGAACCATGCCCAGAGAATAAATATCGGCACGCGGTTCAGCCTTGGCAGCTGGTAGCATCTGTTCGGGAGCAATATAGCCCGAAGTTCCGGCTGGCGATTTCAATACGCAGAAAGAATCGCTATCCGAGAGACCGAAATCGATGAGCTTCACGTTCTGTCCGTTATGTGTAATCATGATGTTGGAAGGCTTCAGATCGCGATGAATCATCTGTTTGTTGTGCATGTATTCCAGCGCATCCATCAGCTGTCCTGCTATCTTGCGGGCGAGTTCTGCCGAGAGGGCATTCTTCTTGATGAGCTGCTCCAGATTATCGCCGTCAATATATTCCATCACCACTACCGTGCCCAGGTTGTCAACCTTTTCCAGGTCGATGGTACGGCAGATATTGGGATGTTCCAGCTGCTGGCCTATTTCAAACTCCTTGGCGAGTGCCTGGCGGTAAATAGGGGTGTAGAGAAAATCGTTCTTGAGACATTTCAACATGAAACGCTTGCCGTATTTGGTGGCTGTAAAGATGCGTGTATGGCCCGAAATAGACACGTAGCATTGGTGGAGATTGCTGAATGCATCCTCCACAGGCAAGGGGTTTGAATTGCTCATCTCCTTGCTGATATCCTCGGTAAATCCCGATGTCGTTTTCTTCTTCTTTTCTTCAGTTTCTTCCATGCTCACGGATTCCTCTTTTTCTTGATTACTGTTATTTTATTTCTCGTTGATGCTGATGACGGTAAGTCCACCGTTTCTGCCGGCTACGAACGAGGCTGTACGCTCGCCGCCACGCTCGATGTAGGGCAGGAAGAGGGGCTGTTCCTTGATGAAACAGCCTGTTACGAAGCGGTCGCCAGGCTGCAGCTTGCTGTTCTCTGATTTTTCTATTTCATAGGTGCTGTCGCCCAGATAGCGGAGCTGCAGCAGACGGTTGGGACTCCAACCGATAGAAACAAGAGAACCTTCTTGCAAATCGCTACTTACCAGCTGGTTTGCCTTGAAGAAGGAACTGTTGTACTTGGTGCTTGTCTTGAGCCAATGGGTAAATTCCATGTAGTTCCGATGACCGATATATTGGGAAAGTATATCGAGGGTTACCATGCGTGGCTTGTGATTGTCGCTCACATAACCATAGAGTCGTTTGAGGGTGGATGGCGAAATAGTTCCACTTGCTTTCTTCTCCAGATAGAGTGAAAACTCTTCGAAGTCGGTTGTCGTGGCAAGAATCTTGCCGTATTTCTGTTCTACGAGTGATTTGAGCTCTTCTATTTCGGGTGTTGTCATAATTTATCTTTTAATTATATGATTATTCAACATTTTTATTCTTCTACTATATGGGTGAATTTACCCCATATTTTATGGTTCTGATATTTCTTTTTCATGCCTGCAGGCACGTGGAGCACGCAGGTGGCGAAGAAGTCTTCTACCTTGTTGGCGAAGGCGTTTTCTTCGCAGTAAGGAATCATGGAAGCTGAAACATAAAGGTCGGTAAGCGGACTTCCGTCGAAGGCGTAGTTGCTGATTTGTTCTGTGTTGGCTCCCAGATACACTTTCGTGAGTTTCCGGCAGCCTTGGAAAACGCCTGTAGGAATCAGCTTGATGCCTGCTCCAAGATGTATTTCCTTTATCTGACTGTCCATGAAGGCGCCTTGTCCTAATGTTTCAACGTTGTCTGACAGATAAAACGCCTCGATGCTGCATTCCTTGAAGGCGTAGGCGCCAATGGAGGTAAAGGCGGAAGGAAGGGTGTATTTGCCCTTCTTGCCCATCGGAAACCAGATGATTCTGTTGCCTTCTGCATTCAGCAACACGCCGTCCTGACTCTTGTAGTTAGCGTTGGCAGGCGAAACCGTAAGGGCTTCGAGCGCCGTGCATCCGCTGGAAGGGAGAATGCTGCCTGCTGAGGCAGGAATTTCTATCTCGCGGAGCGAAGTACAATCGGCAAATGCATCTTTCTCTATGGTGGTTGCATCGGCTGGGAGAACTACGTGGGTGAGCTTCTCGCAACCGGCAAATGTGCCTTGCACAATCTGTTTTTCTGCAGCTTCGTGATGATAAGGACCTACCATTCCGCCTGCTGCGAGGTGAACGTCGGTAAGGTCTATATCCGATAGCTTGCCGGGGGTGACTGCGTTATCGTTGTCGCGCCCCATCATCATTCTCATACAGCTGAGGTCTTCGCCGTTCAGGGTTCCGGCTATGGTCAACTGGGTATATTCGTAAAGATGATTGCCCATCAGCTGGATCAGTTCACCTGTTTCGTTTAGCGTAATGGCGTCGCTCGTATCATATTTGATGGCGGTTCCTATGGTTTCTCCTACCCTATTCCGAGCGAAAGGCTGGAATTCATAGTGGGCATTCCGCTCCAGATTTCCGATGCGCAACTTGATTTTTCCCTTCTTTCCGTCAAAGTTTTCTACGATGCATTTCTGCTTGTTCTCCGGCTCGCCGGTCAGATAAACGTAGCATCCGGTTTCGGTCATCGGCTCGCCACCATCATCGGTTATTTCGTAGCTTACGAATGCGCTCATCGGTCCGTGACTCAAGAGTGTAGCCGACGATAGTTTCGGACTTATATTGGGCTGGGTGGTGAAACTCATCATGTTGCTGGTTGTGGTTGTTCGCCCGTTGTTGCCCTGCAGCATATAATAATAGGTAGTGCCCGCTTTGAGTCCCGTCAGAACCAGCGAGACGTCAGCTCCCTGGGCATGAACCTCGCTGGTATTGAGGTTCATGCTCTCCGAAGTGCCGTATCTGAACAGGAGTTTCGGCATTTCTGTTTCTCCCTCTATGGTAGCTGACCCGTTGAGGGTTGCCTCTGTTCGGGTGATGTGGGTCGCCTCTGTGGTTATCAGGTGCGGCTCCAGATAAGCAGGCTTATCGCTATTGCTGCAACCTGCCATCATCATGTTTCCTATCAGGAGGGCAAGAAATCTGATGCTGCGTAATATGCTTTTTATGTTCATTTCTTACTTCTTTTGTTTTCCTATTTTAATACCTATGCCGATGCTGCCCTGCCATTGTTTTCCGGCGATGGTGATGGCTGAGGCTGCGATGCTCACTCTGTTGAACGAGGCGAGCACACCCAGCTGGGCTGCGAAGCCTTTGTGGGTAAGGTCTTCGTTGAGCAGGTATCCGCCTCCGCTGCTCTCGGTCTGCTGCCAGGCTGTAGCGGCTTTGCCGTAGCCTACGCCTTCGAAGAGACAGAAGCCATGCGTGATGTAGTGGATGGCTCCAGCGGTAAAGGTGTAGTTCTGGTGGCGTGTATTGCCTGTATAATAAGGTTTGATGCTGCTGCCCGGCGTGAAACCTTCTTTGTTGCAGGTTCCCTCTGTGCTGCCTATGCTCTTGAGGTTGCTGCTGGCATGGATGAAGAAGCCGTGGCGGCGCATCAGGGCGAAGAAGAGACCATAGGACGGTCCGTCTTCATGAAGGGATAGCGTGGCGAGCGTGTAGAGGGCGAGTGGCATCTTCTTACGTACTTGTGGGATGGCAATCGTATCTATTACCGTCTTTACCTCTACGATGGTGTCGTGCTTCTCCTGGATGATAGGAGTAGGCTTGGGCAGTTTCAGTTTCAGCTCGTAGGTCATTCTGCTTTCCAGCGGTTTGCTGAACCGGTAATCGCGGAGCACGCCCCATTCCGGATGCTTGATGGTGAGCAGTTTGGAGCCTTTAGGAAGATAGAGCCAGATTTCGCCCACTTTATCTTTTCGTGATACGATTCCGAGCGGGGTGGAGAAGGCAAAGTCGGAGGGTGCTTCTACCTTCACCAGGGCGCAAGGTTCATCGTTGAGGTCGCGCACGGGGGTGATAAAGGCACTCACGTCGTTGGGCAACAGGCGGAAACCTGCTACCGAAAACTCTTGTGCCTGAACGGATGCTGACCACAGGCTTAATATGAATAAGAGTATCATCATATTATTCTAAATTAAAGTCTTGTATACTGATTACATCGTCTCCGCTATGTACGGTTCCTGCCGGTTGCCAGGTGCGCACGTGGATGAGTGGCATGGACGGGTTGCGGAAATCCCAGAGCAGAAAGAGATAGCCGTCGTCTGCGTAGCGGTCGCTCTTGTATTGCTGCCGGAGGGTGACGCCGTAAATGCCGTCCATCGTAGGATGGCGCATGATGCGGAATCCCGAGAATTTCAAGTCTATCTTCTGGTTGACTGTAAATACCTTCGCCAGTCTTGAAATATAGTCTTTCTTCGAGTGAATGGCGTAGGTTACCTTTGCTTCAGCCTGACACTTGTTGTCGTTGGCTACTGGTTTTATCACGTTTCCTACGATGATGAGTGCCTTGTCGCTAAATACCTGTTTCAGGAAATCTAGATCCTTGGTGGTATAGGCTCTGCGGAAATGTTCGCAGTAGTTGAGGATGGTATGGCGGCGTCTGGCATCGGTCTCTGTGAGTTTGCCCTGCATGATTTTCGAGGCTTCCTTGTAGAAAGGATTCGACTGTGCCATCGTCTTGAGATTTACCTGCGAAAGATGGCTGGTCTTTCCTGCTTTTGGTGCATTCGCTTGCCTGCTTGCCTGTTCTTCCGGTTGGTAATCAGCCGCACTCTTCGTGCCTTCTTCCGTCTCTCCGTTCATCAGCATCTGCGCCTGCTGCCTGTTGGCTTCCGGAACCGCATTTTTATTGTCTTCTGTGAATACTACCATACCCTGGCGGTCGATAAATCCCTCTCTCTTAGAGTTTTGCTCGCGGAACCGGAGCTGCCCGTTGCGGAAACGGGTGTCTAGCAGACAGCCACGCAAAGGGATGGTAAACAGCTCGTTTCCGTCTGCATCTTCTACCACGTATCGCTTGCCTTTCGCGCCGTTGTCCTGTTCTACAAGTTCCAGTCCTTCGTTCACTCCGTATCGGATTTCCTGACAGTCGCCTTTATAAACGGCAGAGGGCAGCAGCCACAAGGCTGCCACCCATCCTCCGAGAAGGAATGCTAGAAGGGATAATATCAATACCGTTTTCTTCATTTATAATTCTCTGTATTCTTATCATTCATAGCCCTTCGGGAGAAAGGCTTTCTTATTTATTTCCCCCAGTTCTGAATCTCACCGCCTATCTCTATCTTCACCTGGTCTGGGTTGTCAGAAATGATGAAGTTGACAAGATGTTCGGTTCCGGGTTTAAACTGGAATCTGCTCTCGTAGAGATAACTTACACCTTTCATTACCACCTCGATGAGTGGTCTTCGGTTTTCGATGCGTTGAGGCACGATGATGGCCGAGTAGATGTAGTCGCTCTCCTGATGGGCGATGATGCTCTGCTGGGTTCCTTTCACATAACGGGTTGCCACGCCTGCCTGAAGGTCGATGGTGGCTGTAGGTACCGTGCTGTGGATGGTTACCTGGGCATGGGTAGGCATGTCTCCCTCAAAGTCTTCGCCCTTGATCAGGCGTATCTTGAGCTTGCTCATGATGTGCTTGAAGTTGAGGCTGATAGGGGAGTTGGATGCCTGGATGTCCTTGCTGGTGGCAAAGAGCAGGTCGCTTGCCTCGTAACCGCCGGGTGCAGTTGCCGTCTTCGGGGTACTCTGGTCGAGAGCTACGCTGAAAGGCTGGTCTGTCGTGCTGCTTATGCCCTGGATGTATGGGTAGTAAGCGTAGGCATTGTAGGTGCCTTCGTCCCAATAGAGGGTGCGGGCGGCTTCCCATTTGCTGCCATCGTAGGTGAGCGCTTCGTTGTTCACGAGATTGCCGCCTATTTCGAGTGGAGCCTTGCTTGCTGCCACGTAGAGACCTATCTTGTCGTTTGACTCGAAACAGGTTGCCGTGGCACGGCTCTGGCCGGGATAGTTTACGGCAAAAGTCATCGGCGTAGATTGGGCATCCTTGTAGCGGGAGGTTGTTTCCACCTCCTCGCTACATGAAACCATTCCTAATATAGCCAACGCAAAACTGGCGTATCTTATTATATGTTTCTTCATTTTTTTTCTTGTTTTAATGGTCCATATTCTGATTTACCTTGCCCTTGCCCTTAGCGACGCTTTCTAACCTTTGCCATTTTCAGCGGACTGCCTTTATGGAAGACTGGAGCATGCTGGTAGGTTCCGGATGTGCGTTGGTCGCCATTGCCGCCGAAAGCACGGCTCTCTACGATTCCCGCATCCCGCTTGTCGTTCTTAACGAAGTCTTCGAAACTGTAGGTTTCTCCGGCATAAGCCTTGATGCGCTTCACGATACTCTCACGGCTGATGGTGCTGTAGTAAGGAATATCGTTGTTCATGCAGGAGTTCGGCTCCGAACGGAATACGCCTCGGTTGTGCATGTAGCCTCCCTCGTAAATATCCACGATGTCGCTATATCGGTCGTCGAAAATCAGATGACTCCAACCTACGCTATGCATCTTGCCGGTAAGCTCCAGGTTATCAAACCAACCAAGCGACTTGGCTGCGTTGAATTCAAAAACGTGTCCGCAGCAGGTGCAGTCGCAGAAATCGATGAAGGCGTTGTGATAAATGTACTCATCGCCCAACTTTCCGAATCCGTGTCCGCCTGCCTCATGCTGGATGACGCCACGGGTATCGAGCGGATAACCGTAGGTACTCTGCGGACAGAAAGCAATAGCCGAACCATCTTCCCACATCTGGCAGATGCCGCCGTAATCGGTAGAATTAGGAACCATGATAATCAGGGTCTGATTCAGATTACTCTTGTTGACGGTTGGAGCGCCCAGAGCATAATTGAATACTTCATCATAATCTGCTTTCAATCCTACGCCACCGGTAAAGGTGGTGTTGAATCGGTTGTAGCGGATGGTGTTCACGGTTCCTACGCCCGATTCCGTAGAAAGCGGAATGGCGGTATAAACGTTGAAGTAATCACGGTAAGTCTTGTAAGGCTCGATACCGAAGAAATACTCCACTTCCTGCTTGATATCCTTCAGATATTTGCCGCTGGCAATATCCTTTGCGTTAAAGCCGTCGCCGAGCAGAACGATGTTGATTCCACCATTATTGCCCTTGGTAGCCTTCTGCAGGGTAATCCATTCGTCCTCGCCATATTCATAACCATACTGCGAAACGCTACATTCGTGGGTATAGTCTTTGTCTTTCAGGCGGAATACCACCTTTCCATCACGGCTATCAGCATTCTTAGCCATTCCCTTGATAGTCAAAGTAACTTCTGTCTTCTTGTTGCCGCTGGCAGGAGAAACCTCACACCAGTCTGGCTTGCTGGCTACTTCCCATTCGCCCTCGGCGTTAATTACCAGTTTCTGCTTATGCTCCGTGCTCAAGGCGCAGGCTACAGATGGACGGCAAACGAGCTCATGGTGAGCTGCGATTCGCTTGAAGTCGCACCAGCCTGGTGCTGCTTGATATTGGGAAATGGCAGATTCAGGTACTTCGAGAGTGAAGTTATCCTTGGCTACGCCATTGAAAGCTCCGCTCAAAACACGTGCAGGAACCTCTCCTCTACAAACGATGCTGTAAATGCCAAAATCGTTGGCAAAAGCACCTCCATTATCTCCCCATGTTGGTTCATAACCAATACTAGACAGACTTTCTGGGAAAATAAGTTGTTCTATACTACGGCAATTAGCAAAAGCTCCAGCCCCAATTGATTCTAGCCCGTCAGGAAATTCCAAAGTACCCATCAGGCGCCAGTTCCCGGCAAAAGCGTTTCTGCCGATAGATACAAGACCTTTTGGTAATTTTAATTCTCCAGAAAAATCACATCCAGCAAATGTACTCTCGCCTACAGAAGTTAAGTTTTTAGGTAGGTTCAACTCTCCTTTTAGTGGAACATTATTAAAAGCACCTTGATTGATGCTTGTTATTCCATCATGAAGTTGGAGTGTACCATTAAAACCTGTACCGCCAAATGCGTTTTGATTAATGGTTTTTACACCTTGTGGTATTTTAAGACTTCCCGTAAGATTATTGTCATTACAAAAAGCCCCATCACCTATGTATTCAAGTTTATCAGGTAAAACTAAATTGCCGTAATAACCTGGATTCGATGCAAATACATTATGACCAATATATTTTAAGCTGTTTGGTAGCTTCAACTCGCAATTGAAGTGGCAACCGTCAAAGGCTCCTCCAATATCTACGGCACCTCCACCTCCAATATATTCCAATGTTGTTGGGAGAGAGAGTGAGCCAGTTAAGGAATTACACCAAAGAAATGCACTAGGACCGATACGAGTTACTCCCTCTGGTATGATGATAGAACCAGTTAGATTAACACAATCTCTGAAGGCTCTTTCACCAATACCTGTAAGACTATCTGGAAGAACGACACGGACTAATGTGTTCTTTTCATCAAATGCACGTTGATGAATTACATATTTTCTCTCGACATCATCATGAGCTTTTTCGCCAGAAAACCATGGTTGTAGGCCAAAAGATCCGTAAACAATAGTTTCTTTCATATTCAGAGATTGAAGATTGCTCATTTCGTCACGCATAAATTCAAAGTCTGTTGGTCCTATCTCGCCGGTAATCTTAAGATTCTTGAGTTTTGTATAGTCCTTATTAGCCGCAGCAATCGCCTCTTTCAGATGCCCTTTCGTTGAGTTGATAACCACGTACTCCTTCGCCGTAGCATCATGGCTTACCAAATCATTCTCCCAAGGAGTAATGCTTTCGCTTACCAAAGTCAGCTTGTAAGCGCCGCTTCCGGTCTGCTTATCTACTTTGATACCGAAGTTCATCATCTTGCCAGATACATAGGTAAAAGCCTCGTTCTTAGTGAACTTATAAGGTACGCCGCCGATGGTGATGCTGAAGAGGGTTGTGCCGGCAGTCACGGTTTGAGGAACCACGATGGTGCGCCACTCGTCGTTAGTACGAGATGGGATGGTCATGGTGTTCTCTACAGCACCTGCTGTCTTGATTTCGCCAGTAGAAAGGTTGATGCTTGCCTTGCGGGCTACGTTGGCTGTCAGAACAATCTTTTCCAGATTCGCCCATTCGCCCTCGGCAAAACCGGAACCCTGAATCAGGGTAACGCGGGCATTAGACATGCGATGCGCCATAGGCAAACGGATTACGCTGGTGGTAGGAGTCACATCCGACACCTTGCCCCAGAGAAAATCGCTCGCTTCGTAGCCACCCATTTCGCCATTCTCGGTAGCCTTGCTCTGGTCTTTCTGTACTTCAAACTGATAATCCTCTATGCTCTCAGGGTTGGCAAAAGGATAGTAGCCATACACATCAATATGCGTATGCTTGTCTTTCCAGAAAAGGTCATAAGCAGAGTTCCACTTATAGTTAGGCTCATCGAAAGTGTGGCGCACATTATCGCCACGGTTGCCGTTTACCTTCAAGGTTCCCGGCTTGTTTCCCTCGTAATCTACGATATAAACGCCCATCACGTCGCCGTTGCAGAAACCGTTGTCGTTGACGCGGGTTACGGCAAGCTGGTCGATATCGCTCGAGAGTTGGATGCGGTTGCTGTCGTGCTGCTCGGTCTTGTCGCCGAAGAAGTCATCGCTACAGCCTGTCAGAAGCATGGCTCCTGCCGCAAGCAGATATAATAAGGTATGTTTTACTCTTTTCATAAATAATTCGTTTTGGGGAGATGACTTTTCTCTAGAAGAAAGATCATCTCGTATTATTTCTAGGATAGAAAATCGTCTGTACTTTTTTATTCGGCTGTACCACCATAGTCGATACCGTCGTCTTCCCACTTGCTGATGTTTACATTCACGCCGTTGCTGGTCTTGCTGAGCGTAACGGTAAACTTATGCTTCTTGCCAGCCTCGAAAGCGGAAAACTTGGATGACTTAGGAAGATTGAAATCTCTGCCGTCAACATTTACGGTAATGAGATTTCCTTCGCCTACGGCTTGCGGAATGATGAGCGCCTTGTAGCTGTTGCCTTCTTCCTTGAGCGGAATGAGGTCTGTATCATCGCCCTTGGCTGTTACGGCACCTGTAGAAAGATTGGCTGTAGCCTGTGTTTTCAGACGGTTGATTTTTACGCTAATCTTGGCTGCAGCAAGCGAAGCCTCTGTAAATCCGTTTCCTGCCACGAGTTTGATAATCATCTGGCTCAACACGTGTTTGGCGTCTATCTTCACGGCGCTTTCTGTAGGAGTTGCATTTGTAGTCTTGCCTATCAGAAGTTCGCTAGCCTTGTAGTTCTCGGTTGTACTCTGGTCTGTATTTACAGTCCAAGGCATCGCCTCTATGTTGCTGATAGAACTTGTATATGGATAATAAATGTAGAAATCGGCGGGGGTGCTGTTGTCTTTCCAGTAGGTTGGAGTTGCAGCCTTCCAGGTTCCATCATAGGTGAATTTCGTGTTGTCTATATAGTTACCTGTCGTTTGGAGTGTTGCGGCAGAGCCGTCGGCTTGATGGTTGACGACAAACAGGCCTATCTGGTCGCCCGCTTCGAAAGCCAGATCTGTAGCACGGCTTTGTATCGAAGTGCTGATGTTGATAGGTACTTTTGCTGCAGGGGTAGGCTTTGGTGTCGGGTCCAGTTCGGAACTGCCACCAGAGCATGCGGTTAACGCGAGTAGCATGCTCCCTACGATTGCTAGATGCTTCTTCTGTTTCATGATTTCTTTGTTTAATATGATTACTTTTCCTAGGTGTATCTGGAACTGTCAGTTTCATTTACTCTGCAAAGGTATGAAAAAATGTGGTGTTATACAAGTTCATAATGGTCCATATATAGAAAAAGTTGCTAAACAACATATTTTCAGAGGGTAAACTCAAAGCAAGAAGGCAGTTTCCTGCATGTAGGAAACTGCCTTTCTCTTCAAAGTGGGGATTACCCCGTCTGTTATCTGATGATTTTCATTACATCTTCGATGGTGCGGTTGAATGGTCCGTTGTGCTCCAGTTTGATGGTACACATGGCTGCCGCAAACTTGCCGGCTTCTACCGGATTGGCTCCCTGCAGGCGCTTGTAGAGATAGCCTGCCGAATAGGTGTCGCCACATCCTGTAGCATCTACTACTTCATGAGGAGGATAGGCTGGAATGTCGTAGAACGTATCATCTACATAAACCAGAGAGCCCTCGCTACCCAGGGTGATGATAACCTCGGCTACGCCCCAGGCATGAATCAGCCTGGCGGCTTCCTTCGGGTCCTTCAGTCTGGTAATAGTCTCCATTTCGGTCTCATTCACCTTCAGATAATAGGTGTTCTTGAGCACATCGAGCTTGTCCTTCCAGTCGATGGCGTAAACTTTCTCGTCTCTCACCTCGCGCAGATATCCCTGCACATCGATGGAAACTTTTCCTTTCTTGGCAAGAAAGGCAACCACTTCTGGCGAGAAATCATCGCTCAGCAGACTGCCCAGGTGGAAGACCTTGGCCTCTACATGCTCCAGCTGCAGGATGGTGAAAGGATCTGCCTTGGCAAGCACACGCTGCTTACGGTCGTTAGGATTATCGCCATAAATATTCTCGAAGAAAACCGTATTGCGCGATGGGTTCAAGGTGACGTCTATTCCAGCCTTGAGCATCTTTTCAACCGGTTCCTTCTCGGTAGGATCCATCGCCGTAATGAGCGAGAAACTTACATCCTTTGGCAATTGGTTGATGGCGTAGGCAAAATAAAAAGAGGTGCCGCCAGCCATGTAAACCGTACTGCTCGGGGTCACGATTTTATCCTTTGTTACGTGCCCAATACAACAAATATCTTTCATTCTTATTTCATTTTGCGGATGCAAAGGTACTGCAAATCGAGAATAATACAAAAAAAAATGGGAATTATTTTGTTTTGTTCGCATTTTAATGTACCTTTGCATCAAGAAAAAGCAATTTTAAAATATTATCTAGAATAGATATAAAGAAACATTATGTGGTTTGATAATTTAATCAACGTGCATTCGGCGGTGCAAGGCATCGTCATCCTGTCTTTGATTTGTACTTTGGGTCTTGCCCTCGGCAAGATTCATGTCAAAGGAATCTCCCTTGGCATAGCCTTCGTATTCTTCGTGGGTATTATAGCGGGTCATCTCGGTCTCTCTATTGACCAGAACATGCTGGAGTTTGCAGAAAGCTTCGGTCTTACCATGTTTGTGTATGTGCTGGGTCTTTATGTGGGTCCTAACTTCTTCGGTTCGATGCGTCACGAAGGCATTTCGCTCAATCTCTGGAGTCTGGCAGTCATCCTGGTGGGAACCTTGTTCTCGCTCGGCTTGTGCTGGATTTTGCCAATCAGTCTGCCTGATATGATGGGCATTCTGTGTGGCGCCACAACCAATACGCCTGCCCTTGGTGCTGCCCAGCAGGCGTTGCAGCAGTTGGGCTTGCCTAGCGAAGGTGCGGCTCTGGGCTGTGCCGTTACTTATCCGTTGGGTGTTGTGGGCGTTATCCTGGCGATGATGCTCTTGCGCAAACTCTTTGTGAAACCGGAAGATCTGGAGATTCGCAAAAATGATGATGACGACCATACGTCTATCGGACAATACGTAATCGTGAATCCTGCCCTGAACGGCAATACCATCGCAGAGATTACGATGATGACGCATCGCAAGTTCATCATCTCCCGTGTGTGGAGAGGCGAACAGGTGATAGTTCCTCAGGCTGATACGGTTCTTCATACGAATGATAATGTGCTCGTGGTTACCAATAAGGACGAGGTCTCGGCGATGCAGATTCTCTTCGGAAAGAAGGTGGATAAGGAGTGGAATAATGATAAGGTAGACTGGAATGCGATTGATGCGAAGGTTGAAAGCCGCATTATCGTTGTTACCCGTCCGGGACTGAACGGCAAGCGCCTGGGCAGTCTGCAGATGCGAAATTCCTATGGCGTGAATGTGAGCCGAGTGCTTCGTGGTGATATCCGTCTGCTGGCTACCGATGATCTCCGTCTGCAGTACGGCGACCGCCTGACGGTAGTTGGCGACCCTACGAGTATCGACCATGTAGAGCTGTTCCTGGGTAATGCCGTAAAGACTCTGAACGAGCCAAACCTCGGCGCCATCTTCCTCGGAATCATTCTCGGTCTTGCTGTGGGAACCATTCCTCTGGATATTCCTGGAATGACGGCTCCTGTACGTCTGGGTATTGCTGGCGGTCCTATCGTGATGGGTATTCTGATTGGTGCGCTCGGTCCTCGTGTGCATTTCATCTCTTACATGACGCGAAGTGCGGGTCTGATGCTGCGAGAACTGGGTCTTGCCCTCTATCTCGGTTGCTTGGGTTTGGCGGCTGGTGGACAGTTCTTCGAGACGGTAGTCCGTCCGGAAGGTTTGATGTGGGTAGGCATAGGCTTCCTCATCACGGTTGTGCCTGTGGTTATCGTAGGTCTCATCATCCTGAAGACCAAGAAGTATGACTTCGGCAGTATCTGCGGAATCCTCTGTGGAAGTATGGCGAATCCGATGGCGCTTACTTACGCCAACGAGGCGCTGGATGGCGATACGCCAAGTATCAGTTATGCTACGGTTTATCCGCTCGGCATGTTTATCAGAGTGGTGATAGCTCAGGTTATCGTGATGTTCTTTGTCTGATGTTACGATGTTTTCATCTGTTTCTGCGGATTCTGTCATCCGCAGATATGAAGAAAGGCTGGTTTCGGTTAGAAATCAGCCTTTCTTGTTACAGTCATCTTCTTTCCCGTCATCGGGTGCTCAAATGTGATTTCCTCTGCATGAAGATGCAGTCTTGTTGCCGGCTCGTTGCCATAGAGCGGATCGCCGATGATAGGGGCATTCAGACCTTCCTGATGAGCACAATGCACTCTCAGCTGGTGCGTTCTGCCCGTTTTAGGATAGAGCGCCAGGCGAAGATGGGTATCGTCAATACGCTCTAGAACCTCGTATTCTGTAATGGCTTCCTTACCCTGTTCGCGGTTTACAATCTGGCGTGGACGGTCTAGGAAATCTGCTATCAGGGGGAGCGAGATGTAACCTCTTCCGCCTTCAGCTTCTTTCAGAATCCGGTTGCACGATTCCTTGTCTTTTCCGCAAACGATGGCTACGTATTTCTTCTGAACCCGATGATTCAGAAACTCCTTCTGCAGGCGATGATAGGCAAATTCGGTCTTGGCAACAATCATCAGTCCGCTTGTTGCCATGTCCAGACGATGGACGATGAGCGGACCGGTAGCTTCCTGATATTTCCTGCGCATCAGAGCGTAGACGGAAGGCTGGGCTGCATCTTTCCCCGGAACCGAGAGTAAACCTTCGGGCTTATAGATGACTGCCAGTTCACGGTCTTCGTAGAGCGTTTCCACCTTATTATATATAGTAGTTTCGGTCTGTTGGGTTTCAAAGACTGTTTTAGGCAGCATCCAATGTAGTATCGGTTTGCATTTTCCGTTGCAGGCAGGATAAAACTGAAGATGATGTCTGATTTCTTCTTTCGGACTCTCTCCCCACCAGAACATCGCCATCTGCAGAGGCTTGTAGCCATGCTGGTAAGCGTATTGCAGGAGTTTCGGCTCGCAGCATTCTCCACTTCCGGCAGGTGGAATCTTAACCGCCTCGTCCTTGAAAATCTCCAGCAGATCCTTGGTTTCTCCTTCCGCATTCAGCATCTGGAATTTCGAAAACAGCCATTGCTGAAGTTCTTCAGATAACTGTTTGCGGAGCTGTTTCGCACTTTTCAAATCCTTTTCGTAGTTTTCATATAGCGTTTCGTACGCCGTCTTTTCGTTTATCGACTTTTTCAGCCTCTTCAGTTCTGCCTTCATAAACTGGCTCTCTTTTATCATCGCTTTCTCCTCTTCCTCGCTCAGGGGCGTTCCTGCCGAAAGGGCTTCCTGGCGCCTTGCATCTCGCTTTTCCTTTGCTTCTTTTATCTTTGTCTGATAGTTTGCGATAACTTCCTGGCGCTTTTGCTGCAAATCATCAATCAGGTTTTTCGCCTTTATCAGGTTTTCGTTGGCTTCAAGCTGTCTGATTTGCTGGTTCATTTCCGAAATCTCAGCCTCATGTACCTTGAAATATCCGTCGGGTTGAAGATAATCGAAAACGGCTGGCACAAAACCTTCCCAGTCGCTTCTGCCGCCAATCTGTCCGCTATAAGCTTTCAGATAGCCAATCTTACTGTTGTCGGCTTCTACGATGAGTACGCCGAACATCTTTCCACGGTCTATTTCCTCCCGCCAGTCGTTTCGCTGTGAGAGTTCATTCTGCAACTCTCTGCATGCTTCGATGCAGAGCGGATGAGGTTTGTAGCTGAATGGATTGTTCATCCTTTCAGGCATATTTTGGGGGGTGATGTTTTTAAATAATTGCATTTCCATGCTACAAAGATACACATTTAAACGCGTTTTAGTTCATATTTTATATAAAAAATGAGTTTTTCAGTTATTTTTTTGTCTATTTGGTTTTTTTGTCGTACTTTCGCCAACGAGAACTTAAATTCATTTAAAAATAGTCTATCATGGCAAGTGAATATAGAAAGATAATGTTGATGCAGATAAAGAATGGAGTGTGCCTTCTGTGCATATTCGCTCTTATGCTGTTGCTTGCCGCTTGCTTCTCCCTTTACACCACGCAAGCAGAGGTAAGATCCTTTAGAGTCATCCTGCTCCTGATTATCGGCTTGCTGGTAATGAGCGTGTTGGCTCTCATCGCTTTCATCCGTTACAAATGGATGCGCAGCAAGCATCAGCATCATGAGGAGATGAACCGGATGATGGCTCTGAAGATGGAGAATGTGCGCAATCGTTTCTCGCCTCATTTTGTATTTAATGTGCTCAATATCTTCGTATCTAATCTTCCGAAGGGGGTTAATGTCAAACCGCTTCAGCTCCTGATACAGGTACTGCGTGCCTACTTGCTTTCTTGCGATAAGATGGCGGTAAGTTTGGAAGAGGAACTGCAGATGGTGACGAGCTATTCTACTCTTCGCCATGAAACCAATCCGTTCCTTCCGATGCCTCAGTTCCATGTTGCCAAGGATGTGGATATGAAGCTCATGCTGTCGTCTATGATTATCCAGATTCCTGTAGAGAATGCTTTGAAATATGCTTTTGTGGGAATGAAAGAGACGGAAGATAAGCCTTTGCTGGATGTAAACATCTGGGTTGAGGACGATATGCTCCGCATAGATGTTACAGACAACGGATGTGGAGTTTCGGGTACCGTTGGCAAGAAAAAGAAAAATTGTGCTGCCAGTACGGGAACCGGATTGAGAATTCTGAACAGTACCATCGAAATGCTTAATGCAAGCAACGAACGCAAGATGTTTTTCAAGATGCAGAGCAACAGAGGAGCATCAGAAGAGGAGGGTGGTACCAGGAATAGAGGAATATGTGTAAGTATCGGAGTTCCATGTAATTACGATTATAATGTCTTTAAGTAAGAAACTTTTCATAAGAATTTAAAACGAAATAACATGCAAGATAGAATTAAGGTTGTGATTGTGGACGATGAACCACAGAGCATCCACAGGTTGCAGGATGATTTGGCAACTCTGGAAGATTTTGAGGTGATTGCCACATCCTCTTCGGCGGTATCGGCAAAGAATCTGGTGATGAGTATACAGCCCGATGTGCTGTTCATCGATGTTGAAATGCCTGGACAGACGGGTTTTGAGGTGTTGCAATCTCTGAGAGATGAAATTCCGATGGACCTTATCGTAGTATTTTACAGCGCCTTCGATAAGTATATGATTGATGCGCTCAGAGCCTCTGCCTTCGATTTCCTGTTGAAACCTTATCAGCAGGATGAGTTTGAACTGGTGGTAGACCGAATCCGGCAGAAAATGAAAGATGGAGATGATGTGGATGAAGATGCTTCTTCCGTTCCAGAGTCCTCTTCCTGTTTTTCTGAATCAGTCTTGGCTTCTCAGAAGGCTCAGGATTTTTCGGGAATGAATGGGATGCTGGGAACAGCAGCCAAGCGTCTTGCCATTCAGACCATTTCGGGTTTATTGATGTTGAAGCCCGATGATGTGTTCAGTTGCACTTTTGATGAGGCTACTCATCTTTGGCAGTTGAAGTTGTCGAATGGGCAGGTTTATAAATTGAAGAGGCAGGCCACGGCAAAGACCATCCTTTCCATGTCGCCTTCTCTGGCTCAGGTTCGTCAGGATTGCATCATCAATCTCGATTATCTTCTCTGCATCGAGAATTATACGCTCCGCTGCATCTTTTCTCCTCCTTTCGACCATGAGGAAATCACGGTTTCCCGCCGCTGTTATAAGGCGGTAAAGGATCAGTTGGAGATATTGTAGTAATAGGGAAAAAAATAGGGTGTGCAAGATATAGTCTTTGCACGCCCTCTTCTTCTATGTTTTTATTCTTCAGTAATTCCCCAATCTAATAGCCCTTTTCCTTCCTCGTCCAGTTCTATGCCGAGGCCTATCACCTTTCGCTTGTCAGCCATGAAAGGCTCCAGGTATTTGTTATCCAGTATCTGCTGGATGGCAGCCTTCTTACCACCATTATTTTTCAGTTTCAGTTCTATCACGTAGATGTAGCGTGAAGTTTGGGCGATGAGGTCGATTCTTCCTGTTGCAAGCATATGCTCTACCTCCACTTTCAGACCGATGGCATTCAGGATAGTACTGATGATGAGACGGTAGCGCTCTTCCATATCCATCGAGGCAAGTTTCTTGTTGCTGTAAGGTACATCGGCAACCAATGCTTTCAATGTTTTCATGGCATCTGCGATTTGCCCGGTACCTAATTGGCGGAACAGACTGCCTTGCAGACTGATAATATCGCTTTCTGATTTCATGGTCAGGCTTGGCAGTACAACCTCGTAAAGAGCCTGTTTCACTTCTTGGTTTGGGAAACCTAAGAAATAGCCAAATTCATCGCTCGACTTGATGGTAAGGTAACCCGTCTGATAGAGAAAGAGTTCGGCACCACCATTTATGACATCAGAACTCTCAAGAGTCTTGCGTAAAATCGGACAATTTTCGAAATTTCGTAAGCGCAGTTCCATGTTGTCCACAAACTTAGGTAGCATGGAGGTTGCTCCTGATGAAACCCAGAAACAGCTCAAGTCTTGTGCGTCGAGTGCATTAAGGAGACTGAAAGGATTGTAGATGTCCACCATGTTTCTGCGACTGAAATGGTATCCATCGTAGTAATCCTTCAGGTTATCATGAGTTTGCTGCAAGGTCCACTCATTCACTTCAGCCATTCTTTCCAATTCCGGCTTGAAGTTCTCCCCGATTTCTTCTTCTGTAATACCGCAGATAGCAGCATATTCAGGAAGAAAACTGATATTGGTCAGGTTGTTGAGAACAGAGAAAAGAGAAATCTGCGTAAACTTGGTGATACCCGTAATGAAGACGAAACGTTGGTACGCATCATCAGCTTTCAAGATGGAAAATACACTTCTATATACTTCTGTGCAACCCTCATGCTCGGGAGTTTTCCACGAGTGCTGGAGAGGAGAGTCGTACTCATCGATAAGAATGGCAACCTTGAGCCCTGTTTGCTCATAGGCGGTTTTAATGATTAGGTCGAAGCGGTTTCCTAGTGAATCTGTTGGTTTGATATGGATGCCATATAATTGCTCATAAACATCAAAAGTTCGATCCAGATATGCCTTAACTTCATTTGCAGTCGCTCCCCCTCGGCTCATGTCGAATCGAATAACCGGGTACTGTTTCCATTCCTTCTCCAACTCCATGATTTTCAGTCCTTCGAAGAGTTCTTTCCTTCCTTCGAAGTAAGCCTGGAGTGTATCAACAAGCACAGATTTTCCGAATCGACGAGGACGGCTCAAGTAATTATATTGTTTGCCGTTGTTCGCCAATTTCCAAATGATGTCACTCTTATCTACATAGAGATAACCTTCTTCTCTGATTTTATTGAAAGACTGTATGCCTACCGGCAGCTTTCTGCATGCATTGTTTGCCATAACAATTTCTCCTATTCCTATCTTTAGCCGCAAAGATACGGCTAATTTTTGAATCATGCAAGTTTTTGGCAATTAAAAAGATGTAAATAGATACCTGATAAAAGAATATATTGTACATGCTCTAGAAAAATGCATTTTTTCTTGTTTTTTTCACGGAAAAAACTTACTTTTGCACCATAATAGAGGAGAATTATAACAAAAAGGTGGAATGATTTGCTTATCACCACAACATTTAAACCCCATTAGTTATGACGGAAGATATTAATATATTGACATTCGATAACTTTATTCAAAAGATTAAGACTATCAAGACATATCGCAGTAACGCCAATAAAGAATACAAGGTAGTTAAGGTAAACAAGACCGCATTGGTACTTAGAGATCAGCGCACTAAGGCTGATTTTGAAGTACCAGCAGCCCAAGTATTCGCTGCCATGAAAGAACTTGGTATTGAAAACTGCACGGTTCTTGAAATGCGCCAGTATGTAGGAACACATGCTGCACCAGCCTCTGCCGCCCTCATTTTCTGGGCTTTCGGACGAGGACAGGTTCAGGCAGCAATAAAAAAGTTTGCCGATTTGACGGTTAGGATAATAAGAGAACAGCAAAAACGGAAATAGTAAATCTGGCAATCTGTACGGTTGAAAGCGCTTCTATTGACAATATATACGCAAGTTTGCTCCACGCGCCCTGGGCTAGGAGCTTTTGAGCCTTCAGCCCGTACTTGAACCACATGCGAAAGTTCTGTTAATAATTGACTGTAGATTTTACGTCTCATAACTTCCTGGTATTCTTGTTGTTGCACGTATCCTAGCTTTCAAAGTGCTAGATTTTACACGTTTCCTCTTTTTAAATCTTTAAGCGTTTGATAATGAGGTAATTATCTCTTCTGTATAGCGTGATGGATATTCCCGTTTTCGGAGTATCTGTCACGCTATTTAAGTATCTGTATATTAGTGTATTAATGCGGGTGGTGTATGTAAATCGTGATGGATGATAGATAATTATCTAAAACTTATTCACGAATATGGCTGCGTTGGGTTACGAATATGGTTGCGTTGGGTTACGGATATGGCTGCGCTGGGTTACGGATATGACTGCATCGGGTTACAGATATGGCTGCGTAGGCTAACGGAGCCGTATCCGTTGGCTTACCGAGACGTCTGCATCAACTAACTGAGACGTCTGAACTCGCTGACTGAACTACTTGAGTTAGCAGACTGAGCTACTTGAGTTAGCAAACTGAGCCACTTGAGAATTTTTCTTCATGTGCTTGCATGCAACCATAGAAAAAATCAATTACGAAAACTCATTTGATTTCGATGCGGAGGGAATCCTTGTTGAATCGGATGCCGTCACGATTGATGAATCTGGATAAGGAACCATCGGCAGCCAGTTCTTTAGGAGTGCCTATAGAGAAACGGCTTTCTTCCATCAGCCAGAGACGGTCGGAGAGCTGGAGCGCCAACTCTACATCATGGGTTGACAGTAATATGGATTTATGCTGTTCGTGCGCCAGACGGCGGAGCATCTGTAGGGTTTCTATCTTGCTGGGGAAATCGAGGAAGGCGGTAGGCTCGTCCAGGATGATGATGCGGGTTTGCTGCGCTAGGGCTTTGGCTATCATTACTTTCTGGCGCTCACCATCGCTCAGTTCGCTGATGTTTCTCTGGGCAAGATGCTGAATGCCCGTTTCCTGAAGAGCAGAAGCAACAATCTGCTTGTCGGCAGCTGATAATGTGCCCCAGAAACCGGTATAGGGAGAACGGCCTATGCCAACAATCTCTTCGGCTGAGAGCTGGGCATGGTCTGTCTTCGATGTGAGAACGATGCTGATTTCTCTGGCGAGTTCCTGGGCAGAGAAATCAGAAAGAGATTTGTCTTGAATCAGGATTTCGCCATCAAGCGCTGGCTGAAATCCGGCTAAAGTTCTGAGTAAGGTAGATTTGCCCACTCCGTTGGCTCCGATGAGACAGGTCAGTTCACCGGCTTGGAGCGAGGCATGAACAGGTGAGGCTATCGCCCGGAGCTGGTGCTTCGAATGATAGCCTATAATCAGATTCTTTAATGTAATGCTTGATACCATCTAAAGAATATTTTCACCTTGAAACTTTACTTCCTGATAGAAAAAAGGAAGAATTACTTGGCTGCCAAAACCTCAACCTCTACGAGGGCGCCCTTTGGCAACTTCTCTACAGCTACGGCAGAACGAGCTGGATATGGCTGGCTGAAGAACTCGGCATAAACCTCGTTCATGGCTGCGAAATCGTCCATGCTGTTCAGATAAACTGTAGTCTTAACCACATGAGAAAGGTCGGTACCTGCTGCCTTCAGGATGTTCTGGGCGTTGGTGAGGCTCTGGCGAGTCTGCTCCTTGATGCCACCTTCTACGAAATTGCCTGTTGCAGGGTCGATAGGAATCTGACCAGATGCAAAAACAAAACCATTTACTTCGATAGCCTGGCTATATGGACCGATAGCTGCAGGCGCATTGTCTGTGTGAATTGCGTTCATAATCTTCAATTTATAATTTATAATTTACAATTTACAATTTATAATTTAACACTTAACACTTAATACTAAACATTGAACACTAACCATTCAACATTAAATATTATACTATCCAGAGATGGAATCCCTTTGATTCCAAAGCCTCCTTGATTTCTTTTACGTGTTCCTCGTCGCGAGTCTCCATGGTGAGGCGGAGCACGCAGGCATTCACCTTGTTGCGGTTGGCAGAACGGTCGTGGTGAACACCGGTGATATTACCGCCCAATCCGGCGATGACAGAGCAAACCTCTACCAATTCGCCCGGTTTGTCATCCAGTTCCATCTCGATGGTGCAGAGACGGCCGCTCTTGGCAAGACCACGGGTGATGACGCGGTTCAGGATGGTTACGTCGATATTACCGCCGCTTACCACGCAGATGGTTTTCTTGCCCTTCACCGGAACCTTGTTGTACATTACTGCTGCCACACTGGCCGCACCGGCACCTTCGGCTACCATCTTCTCACTCTCTATGAGTTTCAGGATGGCTGCACAGATCTCATCCTCGCTCACGGTTACGATTTCGTCAACATAGTTGGAGCAGGTTTCAAAAGTAATCTTGCCCGGTTCCTTTACGGCAATACCATCAGCTACGGTTGCTACAGAAGGCAACTTCTCCTGTTTGTGATCGTGCAGACTCTGTACCATACTTGCTGCTCCTTCAGCCTGAACACCATATACCTTTACATGCGGATTCAACGATTTGATGGCGAAAGCCACACCCGAAATCAGACCGCCGCCGCCAACAGGCACTACTACAGCCTCTACATCAGGCAGCTGGTCGATAATTTCCAATCCGATGGTGCCCTGCCCGGCGATGACATTCTCATCATCGAAAGGATGAACGAAGGTGTAGCCATGCTCATCTTTCAGTTCCAGCGCCTTCTGGTAGGCATCATCGTAAACGCCAGGTATCAGACAGACTTCAGCACCCAGTCGCTTGGTTGCTTCTACCTTGGAGATAGGAGCACCTTCAGGCAGACAGATGAGGCTCTTGACGCCCATGGCTGTAGCTCCCAGCGCTACACCCTGTGCATGGTTGCCCGCAGAACAGGCTATCACACCCTTCGCCTTTTCTTCATCGGTGAGTTGTGAAATCTTATAGTAAGCACCACGAATCTTGAACGAACCGGTCTTCTGCAGGCACTCTGGTTTCAAATAAACATCACTCTCTGGGTTGATTCTTGGCGTGTGAACCAACTCAGTCTTTCTTATTACCTTGCTCAGCACGAAGCGAGCCTTATAGAAATTGTCAAGTTGTAACATAACTGCTGATATGTGTATAGTTTATTTCGTGCAAAGTTACTATTATTTGAAGAAAATACAAAATAATTCGATTTAATTTTTGTTTATTCGATAACATTGCTTAACTTTGCGGCATAAAAACATAGTAACAAATAAACTAATTACTTTTATCTGGAAATGAAGAAAAACGTTTTAGTAGTAGCACTGACATTGATGGCAAGCATCGGTGCATACGCAGAGAAGAATACTGTCAGTTCTCCTGATGGTAAGTTGAATGTCGTGGTAGAAGACCGCGATGGCAAACTCTATTATTCCATCGACTATGCAGGCAAGCGGATGATGGAGGAATCACAGCTCGGACTCCTTGCCAATGTAGGCGATTTCAGTCAGAACTTGACCTATCAGGGCAAGAATGAGATAAAGGTGGAGAAGAGCTATGACCTCCGCACCGCCAAGTTTTCGCATGTAGATTATCATGCCAACCAGCTCAACGTGACATACATCAACGGTAAGAAGCAGCCAATGACGGTTACCTTCAATGTAAGCAACAATGATGTGGCATTCCGTTATACTTTTGATCAACTGAAGGCTCAGCATCTCATCGTAAACGAGGAGAAGACTGCCTTCAATCTTCCTAAGGTAACTACCACTTACCTCTGTCCACAGTCAGATCCGCTCATCGGTTTTGCCCGTACCAAACCAAGTTATGAAGAAGATTATGAGGTGGATCAGCCTCTTACAGCCAAGTCGGGTTATGGCCATGGCTATACCTTCCCTTGCCTCTTCAAGGTAGGTGGCGATGGCTGGGTATTGGTCAGCGAGACCGGTACTCACGGCAACTATCCGGGTTGTCACATCAGCGATTACGATGCTGCTAAGGGTTATCAGATCGCCTTCCCTATGGAGAAGGAGGCAGATGGCATCGGTTCTACATCGGGCACCTTCATCCTTCCGGGTTCCACTCCTTGGCGTACCATCACCGTGGGTTCTGATTTGAAGCCTCTGGTAGAGACCACCATTCCATACGATGTAGTAGAGCCAAGATTCGAGGCTTCCCAGAAATACGGAACAGGCAAGTATGCCTGGAGCTGGCTCATCTGGCAGGATGAATCCTGCAACTATAACGACCAGAAGCAGTTCATCGACCTGGCTGCTACCATGGGATATGAATATGTGCTGGTTGATGCGCTCTGGGATACCCAGATTGGTAGAGACAAGATAGCAGAGTTGAGCAAGTATGCGCAGAGCAAGAATGTGAGTCTGATGCTCTGGTATAATTCCAATGGTGTGGCAAACGATGCACCTCAGGGTCCTCGTGGCATCATGGATAACATCGTAGCTCGCAAGAAGGAGATGGCCTGGATGAAGAGTATCGGCATCAAGGGCATCAAGGTAGATTTCTTCGGTGGCGACAAGCAGCATACCATGCAGCAGTATGAAGACATCCTGAGCGATGCCAACGATTATGGCATTCAGGTTATCTTCCATGGCTGCACCCTGCCAAGAGGTTGGGAGCGCATGTATCCTAACTATGTATCGAGCGAAGCAGTACTGGCTTCGGAGAATGTATTCTTCTCTGATTATCATGCCAAGCAGGAGGCTTTCGAACTGACCATGCATCCATTCTGCCGCAACGCCGTGGCTGCGATGGATTGGGGTGGTACCATCATGAACAAGTATCTCTCTAAAGATAACAAGAGTCGTCATCGCCGTTATACCACCGATGTTTTCGAGATGGCCTCGGCTATCATGAACCAGGCAGCTATCCAATGTATCGCCATCTATCCGAATAATCTCTCTGAGCTTCCTCAGCACGAGATTGATTTCCTGAAGAGCGTTCCTACAACCTGGGATGAGACCAAGTTCATCGCCGGTTATCCTGGAAAATATGCCGTTGTTGCCCGTCGCCATGGTGATAAATGGTATGTGGCTGGTTTGAACGGTACCGATGAGGTGATGAAGCTCACCCTGAATCTGCCAATGCTTGCCGGCAAGAGCGTTACCTATTATTATGAGACGGCAAGCAAGGACAAGAAGGCTCTCTGGCCTGTTTCTCAGATGAAGACCGTAAAGGTGGATAAGAAGGGAAACCTGAAGGTAGTCATGCAGCCTAAGGGTGGACTGATTGTTGAAAAGTAAAAAGGTAAAAAAGTAAAAAGGTAAAAAGGCCTAGCGGGGTATAATCTCCCTAGTTTCTTTTTACCTTTTTACTTTTAAAAATCCTTTTTACAGAAATGTTCCAAAGCAGCAGCTACGCCATCTTCTTCATTGGAAAGCGTGATGTAGTCGGCTTCGGCCCTGACCTCTGGTGCTGCATTCTGCATGGCTACACCCATGCCTGCCAGTTTCAGCATGCTCAGGTCGTTGTAGCCATCTCCGAAAGCAATCATATCGGCTGGGGTGAGATTGATTTTCGACAGAAGGCGGAGCAGGGACTTAGCCTTGTCGATGCCTTTAGGAACCAGCTCCAGGAAGAATGGGGCTGAGCGGAAGATGTCCATCCTGTCGCCCAAAATCTCTGAAAGCTCGTTTTCTGCCTTGAGCATATCTGCCGGGTCGCCTGTCATGAGGAGCTTGGTAGGGTGAGGCTCCAGGGCTTCGAACAGGTTTTCTACCTTTCGGATGTTCATCTTGTTGATACGTGATTCTTCCTTCACATACTGGTCGTCGGGCATCTCGGTGATAATCTCGTTGCCGGCATATCCCAGCAGGGCATGGTTCTTCTCCTTCGCGTACCTATATAATATAGGTATCACCTCATCAGGCAGGAACTGGGCGAAGAGTTTTTCGTCAGTCTTGGCATTCACGATGTTGCCGCCATTATAAGATAGGATGTATCCGCCTCGCTTATCCAGTTCCAGACATTCTGCCACCGGTTCGATGCCGTAGGTCGGTCTGCCTGAAGCAAGGATGATAACAACACCCTCGGCTTCTGCCTGGAGCAGCGCTTCGCGGGTTTTCGGGGTAACCACCTTGTCGTGGTTAGTCAGGGTGCCATCCAGATCAAGGGCGATGGCACGGTATGGAAGATGATTCATATTTGATATATTATTGTATTTCTAATTTGACTGCAAAGGTAAGATAAAAAAACGATTGTAACAAAAAAAAGCGTTAAATATGATATAAATATAGGTGTTTGACAGATAATTACCTGCTTTTTATTGTTTATTATACACTATAGTCGGAAAGTTTTCTTATCTTTGCAACCGAAATAACAAACAATAATATTAAATTAATAAAACCTATTTGAAAATGAAGAGATTAATTTCAGCAGTATTGCTTTCGGCAGCCGTAGTTGTGCCAACCATGGCGAAGAATGCAAAGACATTGGGCAATGGTTATCCATTTACTCAAGTACCATTCACCAGTGTGAAGATTTCACAGAATACTTTCTGGGGTGCCCGTCTGAAGGCTGCCCGAGAAGTAACCGTGCCATTGGCTTTCAGCAAGTGTGAGAGCGAGCACCGTTACAAGAATTTCGATATGGCTGCCTATACCCTGCAGCATCCTAACCACCCGGGCTTGGATACCAAGGAGTGGGATGTGAGCAAGTTCATGGGCTTCTCTTTCGATGATACCGATGTTTATAAGACCATCGAAGGTGCCAGCTACATCCTCCAGACTTATCCGAACAAGAAGTTGAAGGCTTACATCGACAGCGTGCTCGATGTAGTAGCTGCGGCACAGGAGCCAGATGGCTATCTCTATACCGCCCGTACCATCAACCCGAAGCATCCACACCAGTGGTCGGGAAATAAGCGTTGGGTCAAGGACGAGGAGGCGAGCCACGAGCTTTACAACCTCGGTCACATGGTAGATGCAGCCTGCGCTCACTATCAGGCTACCGGAAGCACCAAGTTCCTGAATATCGCCAAGCGTTATGCTGATTGCGTGGTAAAGGAGGTGGGACCTAAACCAGGACAGGCTACCATCGTTCCGGGACATCAGATTGCAGAGATGGCTTTGGCTCGTCTCTATACCCTGACCGGTGAGAAGAAGTATCTGGATGAGGCTAAGTATCTGCTCGACTATCGTGGCAAGACCCATATCCGCAACCCATATTCTCAGAGCCAGGCTCCTATCCTGGAGCAGAAAGAGGCGGTAGGTCATGCTGTTCGTGCCGGCTATATGTATGCTGGTATTGCCGATGTGGCTGCCCTAACCAAGGATTCTGCCTATATGAAGGTTATCGACCGCATTTTCGAAAACATCGTTGGCAAGAAGTACTATCTTACGGGTGGTGTAGGTGCCCGTCATGCAGGTGAAGCTTTCGGCGAGAACTATGAGTTGCCAAACATGACTGCCTATAATGAAACCTGTGCAGCCATCTCTATGGTTTACCTCTTCGAGCGCATGTTCCTCCTTCACGGCGAGAGCAAGTATATCGACTGCTTGGAGCGTACCTTATATAATGGTGTCATTTCGGGTATGAGCATGGATGGCGGTCGTTTCTTCTATCCTAACCCATTGTCAAGCGACGGCAAGTATGCCTTCAATGCTGATAATACCAAGACCCGCCAGCCTTGGTTCGGATGTGCCTGCTGCCCAAGTAACTTGTGCCGCTTCATCCCTTCTGTTCCAGGTTATCTCTATGGCGTGAAGGACAACAATATCTATGTGAATCTCTTTGCCGGTAATACATCTACCATCAAGGTGAATGGCAAGGATGTGGTTCTGGAGGAGACTACCGAGTATCCTTGGAACGGCGATATCAAGATTGCTGTGAAGAAGAGCGGTGTGAAGAATGCCAATCTCCTGGTTCGTATTCCTGGATGGGTTCGCAACCAGGTGGTTCCTAGCGATCTTTACAAGTATAGCGATGCAGAGAAGCCTGCTTACACAGTAACCGTAAACGGCAAGGCTGTAGAGGCTGATCTCGATGCCAACAAGGGTTATCTCCCTGTCAAGAACATCAAGAAGGGCGATGTAATCCGCATCCATTTTGATATGCCTATCCGTACAGTTGTAGCTAACGGTAAGGTAGCAGATGATAAGGGCAAGGTTGCCGTAGAGCGTGGCCCGTTGGTATATTGCGCTGAGGCTGTGGATAATCAGAACGAGCCAGTGCTCCGTGCCGTCATGGCCAAGAAGCCTGCCTTCTCTGTGGTGGATAACTACAGCATTCAGAACACCGAGACCAAGGGTGCTCCAGCCTTCTCTGTCAAGGCCATCAAGGTTGATGCCCAGATTCTGGAAGAGGGTGCCAATGGCGTATCTGTCAAGAACAATGTGTTGACTCTGATTCCTTACTATGCCTGGAATCATCGTGGAGCCAATCAGATGAACGTCTGGTTCTATCAGAATTTAAGTGTGTTGGATAAATAAGTATCGGTTCGTAAATGCTAAGTAAATTCTGCTCGAAATGGTATTTTTACTCCATTTCGAGCAAAATAGCGTGTATTAATGCAAGTATTTACGATGATTGATGCAGGTACTTACGATAATAGATGCAAGTACTTACGATGATAGATGCAAGTACTTGCGATGATTGATGCAAGAACCGGAAATAGCCAACTGGCAAAATATAAACAGCCAACTGGCAAACTGCAAACAGCCGACTAGCGCATGAGTCGCTAGGCGGCTGTTTTACTGGAACAGTTATCGAAACCTCCTTTATTTTATTTTCGTATAGGCTTCCTGCCAAATACTCTTCACTCTTCACCAAAAGCCCCGAATCCCCTGTGTTTATCGGCATTCTGAGGGGTGAAGAGTTTTCGGGCACTCTTCACCTACTCTTCACCACTCTTCACCCTTCAGTTCTGGCTGATATGCAATCCACCTATCAGTCTTTCGCCTCTGTTTCCGTTTCTGAAGGTGAAGAGTGGTGAAGAGTGGGTGAAGAGATAAAAACAACTCTTCACCCCTCGGAATGCCGATAAACACAGGGGTTTTCGGCCGAAAGGTGAAGAGTGAAGAGTATTTTGATGATAGCTTCGTTTATTTCTTAAACAGTCTATCTAAAGGTGATGCCATAGAATCAGAAAGAGCAATCAGAGAGTTTGATGCCCCTTCTTGTTAAGAATGTGTTTATTTCATTCTCAAATTGATTACGATGAGAACTTCCTATCTTGCCTATATGCTTATCTAGCATTTCTTCTTCTGTATAAAATCTCATATTATTTCTTTTTAAAAAACAAAATTAATGCTATTGCAAAATTACGAAAAGAATCCGAAGCGCTAAGACTGAAAAAACTTATCCCTTTCTTCCGAAATCGGCTGGAATCTCGCCCCATTTCTTCGTTTCCCATTTTATAATAGGTATGGTGATGGGGTGGGTGCGGAGCCAGTTTTCGGCTCGGGCGATGACCTGATAGAGCTGTTCGGTCTGGGGAGTGCGCTCCAGTTTGGTCTTGCATTGTTTCTTGCTTACCCAGAGCTGGGCATTCACGCTGTCGCTATAAATTATCTTGTCGGTAATGCCCTTCTGCTGCATCAGGGCGAGGGCGTGGACGATGGCGAGAAACTCGCCGATGTTGTTGGTGCCGTGGATAGGACCATAGTGGAAAACCTGGGCGCCGGTCTGAAGGTCGATGCATTGGTATTCCATCGGACCGGGATTGCCGGAACAGGCGGCATCCACAGCCCAGGCGTTGGCTACTACCTCGTTGGGCAGAGGCAAAACGGTATCGTTTCTCCATGTAGGAGGATTTACGGGCATTTTATTCATCTTTTTTCTTTTTGGTGGGTTGAGAAACAAAAAGGATTGGCTAAAACTGAAATGAGCATGCACCTTGGAGTCGAGCTCCAGGGCCATGCTCATTATGTCAAATAGTCAATATTTTTTTATTTTTAAATTGTAGGTTATTATATCTTATGTATATATTACATTCTTTCTGGAACCTCGATGCCGAGCAGAGACATACCATTCTTCAGAATCTTAGCCACGTTGGCTGCAAGAACCAGACGGGTAATCTTCTCAGTCTCGCTCTCGGCATTCAGGATGCTGTAGTCGTGATAGAACTGGTTGAACTCCTTGGTCAACTCGTAGCAGTAGTTAGCAATACCACCAGGGTTGTAGTTGTTGCCGGCATCGGCTACAGCTGCTGCGAAGTCGTTCATCTTCTGGATGAGGTCGATCTCCTTCTCGTTGATAGGAGCATCTGCACCCAACTCTGCAGGAATCTCGATGCCCTCGGCTGCTGCCTTGCGCATGATGCTGCGGATACGAGCATAGGTATACTGGATGAAAGGACCTGTATTACCATTGAAGTCGATACTCTCTTCTGGGTTGAAGAGCATGTTCTTGCGGGCATCTACCTTGAGGATGAAGTACTTCAACGCTCCGAGACCCACGATGCGTGAAATCTCCTGGCGCTCTTCCTCGCTCATGTCCTTGAACTTGCCGAGCTCATCGCTTGTCTGGCGAGCATCCTTAATCATCTCTGCCATCAGGTCATCAGCATCTACTACGGTTCCTTCGCGGCTCTTCATCTTTCCGTTAGGCAACTCTACCATACCGTAAGAGAAGTGAACCAAGTCCTTACCCCACTTGAAACCGAGACGGTCGAGCAGGATAGAGAGTACCTGGAAGTGGTAGTTCTGCTCGTTACCTACTACGTAGATCATCTTGTCGATAGGGAAGTCCTTGAAACGGAGGTCGGCAGTACCGATGTCCTGAGTCATATAAACAGAGGTGCCGTCTGAACGGAGCAGGAGCTTCTGGTCGAGCCCCTCGTTGGTGAGGTCAGCCCAAACAGAGTTATCGTCCTTGCGGAAGAAGAGACCCTTCTCTAATCCTTCTTCTACCTTCTTCTTACCCTCGAGGTAAGTATTTGACTCATAATATATCTTGTCGAAACTTACACCCATCATCTTGTAAGTCTCATCGAAGCCAGCGTAAACCCAGTTGTTCATCTTCTGCCAGAGAGCACGAACTTCAGGGTCGTTGTTCTCCCACTTTACGAGCATCTCGTGAGCCTCCTTAATCAGCGGAGCCTCTACCTTAGCTTTCTCTGTGGCAGCTTCTTCGTCCATGCCATCCTTCATATACTGAGCCTTGAGCTCTGCGATTTCCTCACGATAGTGCTTGTCGAAGGCTACATAGTAGTCGCCGATGAGGTGGTCGCCCTTCTTGCCGGAAGTTTCAGGAGTTTCGCCATTGCCCCACTTGAGCCAGGCGAGCATAGACTTACAGATGTGGATACCACGGTCGTTAACGATGTTTGTCTTGATTACCTTGTTGCCGTTAGCCTCCATAATCTGGGCCAATGACCAGCCGAGGAGGTTGTTGCGCACGTGACCGAGGTGGAGAGGCTTGTTGGTGTTAGGAGAAGAGTACTCGATCATGACGAGCGGACTGTTCTCAGTAACTGGCTTCTCACCAAACTTAGGGTCAGCGTTGATGGTATTCAAGAGTCCTACCCAAGCGGCAGGAGCGATAGAAAGGTTGAGGAAACCCTTAACCACGTTGAAGTCTGCGATAACGTTAGCGCAGTTTTTCTTCAGGTATTCGCCGATTTCCTGTGCTGTATCCTCAGGCTTTTTCTTAGACATTTTGAGGAATGGGAATACGACGAGGGTAAGGTTACCTTCGAAATTACTCTTGGTCTTCTGCAGGGCTACCATCTTCTCAGGTACGTCCTGACCATAAAGCTCCTTCACCGCAGCGATGACCGAGCTGATGATTTCGTTTTCTATCTTCATTATTTAATATATATTTTTACCGGTAAAATTATCTTTTTAAACTGATTGAAGAGGGATTTGCAAGTTCCCTTTCCGTTTATGCGGCTGCAAATTTACAAATAATAATTGAATTGTGAAAGAAAAATTGCACATTCTTTTGTTTTTTGTCGCATTCTTTAGTTTTTTATTGCTTTTGCAACAGAAATGAAGTATTGCGGGGCTGTTGAAGACTGTCTTTAAAGGAAGAAAGAACAGGAAGTATAAATGGGAATAGGAGCAAAAACCCCGCAAAAAGGGTCTTTGCTCCTATTCTTATCTGTTGGTAGCTGAATATAACTTCCGTGATTTATCCCTCGAGGATAATTGATGCCACGTCTTCGGGCGAATTCCATAGGATTCCGTCTTGCAACTCGTCGTCGGTAAATCCGTTGAGTGCTTCCTGTGCTTCCCTTGGAGTAATGGCTGGAGTGCCGTCCTCGTTCTTAGCATCGAGTAAAGCCTGCAAGATGGCTGCTCTGTATTCTTCGATTGTCATCATAATTTTTATGTCGTTTCGTTGTTTATTTTATGATGGCAAAGGTAATGCATTTTTTTTGAAACACCAAACTTTTTTGTCATTTTCTTTTAGCGGATATTGAAAAAGTTTTATATATTTATATGCCTTTCTATGATGGTATGGGTATATATATAATAAGGTGAAAACTGCAGCACAAAAGAAGATGTTCCATGGTGCTGACTATGTGTTCATGGCAGACATGTGGAACCCCAAACACTTGAGCGACAGCAGACACTTGTGGGTACCTATTTCTTGGGGAAATGGTGCACCAGTGTTGAAAAAACAATAAAAAATACGGGCGTTCTGCTTGTTTCTAACTTAATTTTCATATATTTGCAGTTGCTTAGCTGAGGCTACCGGCAACATGGAGGTATATAAGATGCTCCAGGATATGCCTATATATAATAAGGTATAGAATAGCCTATATATAATAAGGTATAAATTCAATCTGATATATTAATAACTGATAAACATGAAACAGAGACTGTTCGTAACATTGAGTTTGGCAGGATTAGCAATGGCAACCTTTGGTGCAACCAAACCGAAGACTGCCATTAAGTCGTTGAATAAGACGACCATCCAACAGCCAACTTACACAGAATGGCACGACCTTCAGGTGAATGCCATCAATCGTTTTCCGTTGCACACCAATTTCTTCACCTATCCGGCAGATGACTGGGTTTATGAGAAAGACGGTAAGATCGTGAGCAAGGATATCCTGCACATGAACAAGGCGGAGAGCAAGTATTTCCTTTCGCTTGACGGAACCTGGAAGTTCAACTGGGTGGCTAATGCCGACCAGCGTCCTACCGACTTCTACAAGGAAGATCTTGATGATTCCAAATGGAAGACCATGAATCTGCCAGGTATCTGGGAGATGAACGGATTCGGTGATCCGGAATATGTGAACGTAGGCTTCGGCTGGCGTGGACATTTTGACCAGCAGCCACCAGCAGTTCCTACCAAGGACAACCATGTTGGCTCTTACCGTCGCATCATCGACATCCCTGCCAACTGGGATGGCAAGCAGGTAGTAGCCCATTTCGGTAGCGTTACTTCCAACATCTATCTCTATGTAAACGGTAAGTTTGCCGGTTATGCAGAGGATAGCAAGGTAGCTGCCGAGTTTGACATCACTCCTTATCTGAAGAAGGGTAAGAATCTGATTGCTTTCCAGACCTTCCGCTGGTGCGATGGTTCCTGGGATGAGGATCAGGACTTCTGGCGCTTGAGTGGTGTGGCTCGTGAAAGCTATCTCTTTGCCCGTGATGCCCAGTTGCATTTGGAGGATATCCGTGTTACTCCTGACCTTGTAAACAACTACAAGGATGGTGTGCTCAATATCTCTGCCAAGGTAAAGGGAACAGGCAAGCTGAACTTCATCCTCTTCGACAAAGAAGGCAAGCAGGTGACTACAGCTACAGGATTGGCAAAGAATGGAACAGCCAACATTACGATGAACGTAGAGAATCCACACAAGTGGAATGCAGAGACACCTTATTTATATACCCTTCAGGTTTCCCTCTCAAGTGCGCTGAAGAATGGCAACATGAAATCAGCAAGCATGACTCCTGTCAAGGTAGGTTTCCGCAAGGTGGAAATCAAGAACAAGCAGTTCCTTGTCAACGGTCAGCCTGTGCTCATCAAGGGTGCCAACCGTCATGAGATTGACCCTGATGGAGGTTATGTATTGAGCATGGAGCGCATGATTCAGGACATCAAGATTATGAAGCGCCTGAATATCAACGCAGTCCGTACCTGCCACTATCCTGATGATCCACGCTGGTACGAGCTCTGCGATGAGTATGGTATCTATGTGGTAGCTGAGGCTAACCAGGAGAGTCACGGTTTCCAGTATGGCGATGATGCTGCTGCCAAGAAACCGATGTTTGCCAAGCAGATTCTGGAGCGCAACCAGCACAATGTTTCCATGTACTTCAATCATCCTAGTGTCGTAACCTGGAGTATGGGTAATGAGACTGTGATGGGCGATAACTTCCTGCAGGCTTACAAGTGGATTAAGAGTCAGGACCAGAGCCGTCCGGTTCAGTATGAGCAGGCTCATCGTGGCGATGGTACCGATATCTTCTGCCCTATGTACTATCCTGTAAGTGCTTGTGAAAAGTATGCTAAGGACCCTAACAGTCCGATGCCGCTTATCCAGTGCGAGTACAACCATACCATGGGTAACTCAGGCGGTAACTTGAAGGATTACTGGGCTCTGATTCGCAAGTATCCTATCCTCCAGGGTGGTTTCGACTGGGATTTCGTTGACCAGGGCTTGCACCGCAAGGTATTGAAGCCGATGACCATCAAGAATCCTGAGAAGATGAGCAATGAAGAGCTCCGCAAAATAGAATATTGCTACGGTGGCGATTATAACAATTACGACCCTAGCGACAACAACTTCAACTGCAATGGTATCATCGGTCCTGACCGTCAGCTCAATCCTCATGCCTACGAGGTAGCCTACCAGTATCAGAACATCTGGGCTAAGATGGTGAATGCAGAGAAGGGTGAAGTAAGTGTATACAATGAGAACTTCTTCCGCAATTTGAGCAACTATGTCTTGGCATGGAGCCTCATTGAGGATGGCGTGGAGACTCAGAACGGTACTATTGCTGATATCGATGTAGCTGCCCAGCAGACCAAGAACTTCACCATCCCTTATGACCTTTCTAAGGTAACGGGCAAGGAGGTGTTCCTCAACATCGATTTCCGTCTGAAGAAGGCTGAACCTCTGATGGAGGCTGGTCAGATTGTGGCTTATGCCCAGCTGGCGGTGAAGGAGAAGAAGTGCTGCGGTCATTGTGCAGAAAACATGGCTAAGGCTCAGGATGGCAAGAAGGTGAAGGCTAAGCTCATCGACAAGAAGGGCGAGCAGGATATCACCGTTACTACTCCTGATCTGACCGTGAAGGTGAACCGTACCACCGGTCTCATCTCTGAATATACCTATCGTGGCAAGTCGATCCTCGGCGAGGGCGGTACCCTGAAGCCAAACTTCTGGCGTGCTCCTACCGATAATGATTTCGGTGCCGGCCTGCAGAAGAAGTTCCAGGTTTGGAAGAACCCTGTCATGAACCTGAAGGGTGTAGCTGTTGAAAAGGATAAGAAGGCAAACACCATCAGCATCTGTGCAACCTATGAGATGCCAGAGGTGAAGGGTGAGCTGGAAATCGATTATCTCATCATGCCTAACACCGGTGCGATGAAGGTAAGCCAGGAGTTTGATGCTTCTGATGATGCCAAGGTCAGCGATCTGTTCCGTTTCGGTATGCTGATGCAGTTGCCATACGATATGGACAAGAGCCAGTATTACGGCCGTGGTCCTATCGAGAACTATTCTGACCGTGAGGACTGCATGCGCATCGGAATCTACAGCGATGATGCCGACAACCAGTACTTCCCATACATCCGTCCACAGGAGAGTGGAACCAAGGGCGATATGCGCTGGTGGAATCAGACCGATGCTTCCGGCTTCGGATTCAAGGTGAAGAGCTGCAAGCCGTTCTATGCTTCCGCCATCCACTTCGACACCGAAGAACTGGATGATGGTGATGACAAGGATCAGCGCCACAGTTTCAACCTGAAGAAGTCAAAATTCACCAATCTCTTCCTCGATGCAGAGCATTCTGGTGTGGCTGGTGAGAACTCTTGGGGTGCATGGCCTTTGGAGAAGTATCGCCTCCATTATGGCGATAAGAACTTCACTTTCGTGCTCATTCCATTAGATAAATAGTAGAAAAGCAGGGATTTGTACGAAAATCCAATATATTTAAACAGAAAATCCACCTCATTTGGGGTGGATTTTTTTATCTTTGCAGAAGATTTACTGCACTTGGCAATTTGAAAGCAAGCTTTCATTGCGCTCGTTTGTGTAATCTTTGCAGCAAATTACTGCACCACCTATATTTAATAAGGTGTAAGTACAGACCTAAAAAATAAAAATAACGAACAATATGAGAAAAGCAAAATTTTTCGCAGCAGCATTGCTGGCGATGTCTTCACTCGGAGCTTTCGCACAGCATCAGTTTACTGTTCAGGCTAACAAGCCTGGAGCAGAAATCCAGCCTACCATGTATGGTATCTTCTTCGAGGATATCAACTTCGGTGCCGATGGTGGACTCTATGCAGAGATGGTAGAGAACCGTTCCTTCGAATTCCCACAGCGCCTGATGGGATGGAATACATTCGGAAATGTAACCCTCAGCGACGTAAAACCTGCCTTCGACCGCAATCCTCATTATGTAACACTTGAGAGCGCAGGCGCACGTGAAAAGCAGACTGGTCTTGAGAACCGTGGCTTCTTCGGCATGGGCTTGAAGAAGGATATGAAGTACGATTTCACCGTATATGGCCGTCTTCATCTCATCGATGGCAAGCAGGGCAAGATTCGCGTAGAACTCGTCAATTCAAAGAATGATGTGATTGCCAAGCAGGTCATCAACATCACCAATAATAAATGGCAGAAGCTTACTGCTACCCTTACTTCTCCTCAGACCGATGCCAAGGGGTTGATGCGTGTTTATCTGGAGAAGGGTTCTGAAAGCGTAGACCTCGACCATATCTCTCTCTTTCCTGAGGACAACTGGAATGGTCTCCGTGCCGACCTCGTACAGGATTTGGCTGACTTGAAGCCAGGCATCTTCCGTTTCCCTGGCGGATGTATCGTAGAGGGAACCGACCTCGATACCCGTTATGAGTGGAAGAACTCTGTGGGTGCTCCTGAGAACCGTCCTCTGAACGAGAACCGCTGGAGAGATACCTTCCCTCATCGCCTTTTCCCTAACTACTATCAGTCATTGGGCTTGGGCTTCTATGAGTATTTCCTCCTTTCAGAGAAGATTGGTGCTGAGCCATTGCCTATTCTCTCTGTAGGTCTGGCTTGCCAGTATCAGAACGATGATAAGGATCCTAATGCACATGTAGCAGTCAAGGATCTCCAGAGCTATATCGACGATGCACTCGACCTCATCGAGTTTGCCAATGGTCCTGTTACCTCTAAGTGGGGTAAGCTCCGTGCCGATATGGGTCATCCGGCACCATTCAATCTGAAGCAGATTGGTATCGGTAACGAGCAGTGGGGTCCTATGTATCCTGAGCGTCTGCAGAAGTTCATGGAGCAGATTCATGCCAAGTATCCAAAGATCAAGATCTGCGGTTCATCTGGTCCATCTGCTGATGGAAAGGACTTCGACTACGGTTGGGAGCAAATGCGCAAGTTGGGCGTAGACATGGTGGATGAGCACTACTACAAGAGTCCGGAATGGTTCCGCAGCAATGCCAGCCGTTACGACAAGTACGACCGCAAGGGTCCTAAGGTCTTTGCCGGCGAGTATGCTGCTCATGCCGAGAATGATCCAAACTCTTGGGAGGCAGCTCTTTCTGAGGCAGCTTTCATGACCGGTTTGGAGCGTAATGCCGATGTGGTTTATCAGGCTACCTATGCACCTCTCTTCGCTCATGTAGAGGGATGGCAGTGGCGTCCGGACCTCATCTGGTTCGATAACCTCAGCTCTGTCCGTTCTGCCAACTACTATGTTCAGCAGCTCTACGGCGAGAACAAGGGTACCAATGTGTTGAAACTTACCGAGAACGGTAAGGCTGTAGCAGGCGAGAACGGTCTCTATGCCACCGCTTGCTTCGACAAGGCTACCAAGAGCTACATCGTGAAGATTGCCAATACCTCTAACGAGGCAAAGGAAATCAACGTAACCTTTAATGGTATCAAGAAGTTGAACCCAGGTAAGGTAACCGTTCTCCATGCCGACGATATTCAGGCAGAAAACAAGATAGACAATAAAAATGTGGTTGTTCCTGTAGTATCAGATGCACAGGTTCAGGGCAATGTATTGAACGTGAAGATGAAGCCAAACAGCTTTGTTGTATACCGTTTCTAATTGCCGACCTCCAATCTTCAATAAATCCTTAAGGTACAAATAGATAAGTGGATAATGTGAATCCCTTGCGACTCTAGTGGTTGCAAGGGATTTTTTTTCTCTCCTAATGCCCTTGAAATTACATGGCGACGCAGGAGTTTCTGTGTCAGGACGTAGGAAAGATTACGTCGCCATGTAGGAAAAAGGCACTTTATGTATAAGAAAAGTTTGAATTTTGCATAAAAAATACGCTCAAACGCTAGCAATTTGCTCATTTTTTCGTAACTTTGCACCCGCAAACTTATAATTAATAATAAAAGAAAGAATGGCTAATTTGAGATTTGAGGTTGTAGCCGAGGCCTTTAAGAAAAGACCTGTAGAGGTAGAGGCTCCCAAGGTGCGCCCTTCGGAGTACTTCGCCAAGTATGTATTCAACCGCCAGAAGATGTACAAGTATCTGCCATCTGATGTGTATGAGAAACTCATCGATGTGATAGATAACGGTACTCGTCTGGACCGTTCCATCGCTGATGCCGTGGCTGCCGGCATGAAGCTCTGGGCTGAGGAAAACGGGGTAACACATTATACTCACTGGTTCCAGCCATTGACAGAAGGTACTGCCGAGAAGCATGATGCCTTCGTGGAGCATGACGGAAAGGGTGGTATGATTGAGGAATTCTCTGGCAAATTGCTTGTCCAGCAGGAACCTGATGCCAGCTCATTCCCTAACGGCGGTATCCGCAACACCTTCGAGGCTCGTGGCTATTCTGCATGGGATCCTACATCGCCTGTGTTCATCATCGACGATACCCTCTGTATCCCTACCATCTTTATTTCTTATACCGGTGAGGCTTTGGACTACAAAGCTCCATTGCTCCGCTCGCTCCATACCCTGAGCGAGGCGGCTACCGAGGTGTGCCACTACTTCTACCCACAGGTAAAGAAGGTGCAGACCAATCTCGGATGGGAGCAGGAGTACTTCCTGGTAGATGAGAGTCTCTATTCGGCTCGCCCTGACCTGATGCTCACAGGCCGTACCCTAATGGGACACGACTCTGCGAAGAACCAGCAGATGGACGACCATTATTTCGGAACAATCCCTGAGCGTGTGCAGGCTTTCATGAAGGATCTAGAAGTACAGGCGCTCGAACTCGGCATCCCTTGCAAGACCCGTCATAACGAGGTGGCACCAAACCAGTTTGAGCTGGCACCTATCTATGAGGAGTGCAATCTTGCCGTAGACCATAATATGCTCCTGATGAGTCTGATGAAGCGTGTGGCTCACAAGCATGGTTTCCGTGTGCTCCTTCACGAGAAGCCATTCGCTGGTGTCAACGGTTCGGGCAAGCACAACAACTGGAGTCTCTGCACCGATACCGGCGTACTGCTCCATGCAGCAGGCAAGACACCGGAGGACAATCTCCGCTTCGTAGTCTTCATCGTAGAGACCCTGATGGGCGTTTACAAGCACAATGGACTGCTGAAGGCTTCTATCATGAGTGCTACCAATGCCCATCGTTTGGGAGCCAACGAGGCACCACCAGCCATCATCTCTTCATTCCTCGGAAAGCAGCTCACCGACCTGCTCGACCATATCGAGAAGGCAGACAAGGAAGAACTCTTCGCCCTGGCTGGCAAGAAGGGTATGGAGCTGGATATCCCTGAGATTCCGGAGCTGATGATTGATAACACCGACCGCAACCGTACCTCTCCATTCGCCTTCACCGGAAACCGTTTCGAGTTCCGTGCCGTAGGTTCAGAGGCCAACTGTGCGTCATCTCTCATCGTACTGAATGCTGCCGTAGCTGAGGCTCTCGAAGACTTCAAGGCTCGTGTTGATGCCTTGATAGCAAAGGGCGAGGACCAGACATCGGCTATTATAGATGTTGTACGCGAGGATATCAAGACCTGCAAGCCTATCCGCTTCGACGGCAACGGCTATTCTTATGAGTGGAAGGAAGAGGCTCAGAAGCGAGGTCTGGACTGCGAGGCATCCTGCCCGGTAGTCTTCGACCGTTATCTGGACAAGGAAAGCATCGAGATGTTTGCCAAGACCAACGTGATGAGCGAGAGCGAGTTGAAGGCGCGCAACGAGGTGAAGTGGGAGACCTATACCAAGAAGATTCAGATTGAGGCTCGTGTGATGGGCGACCTGAGCATGAACCATATCATCCCTGTGGCTACCCACTATCAGAGCCGTCTGGCAAAGAACGTAGAGGGTATGATTCACATCTTCGGTGGCGAGGAAGGTAAGAAGCTGACTGCCCGCAACGTGAAGATTATCCGTGAGATAGCCGAGCGTACCGAGGCAATTGAGCGTGGTGTAGAGGCATTAGTAGATGCCCGCAAGGTAGCCAACAAGATAGAGAGTGAGCGCGAGAAGGCAGTAGCATATCACGACACGGTAGCTCCAAAGATGGAGGAAATCCGTTATCAGATAGACAAGCTCGAGCTTCTCGTAGCCGATGAACTTTGGACATTGCCAAAGTATCGTGAGCTGCTGTTCATCAGATAATATTTCCTGGATAAGGAATTGATATAATAAAAAAGAGTGCATTGCCGTTAACAATGCACTCTTTTTTGCTTATTCTAAGCAGAAAAGCGCAAACTAAGTTAAATATTTATAAAAGTTTAGGGTTAAAACTCGTAACCTACACATAATCAAATAAAAATGTGTAATTTTGCAGTCCGATTATTTCGGGGATACGCTTAGAGTCCCCAAGATATGGTGTGTTAATAGCATGCCCTGTGGCCGGGGTATGTGGTTAGTGAATCACCTGTCTGAATAGTGAGTAAAAAAGATTAAAAACGTTTTTTAGTAGTAAATTTAAATTTTAAAATGGACACATTAAGTTACAAGACTATTTCCGTAAACAAGGAAACAGCTAAGAAAGAGTGGGTCGTAATCGACGCTACCGACCAGGTTGTAGGTCGCCTCTGCTCTAAGGTTGCTAAATTGCTCCGCGGAAAGTACAAGCCAACTTTCACTCCACACGTAGATTGTGGTGACAACGTAATCATTATCAATGCCGCTAAGGTAGTTTTCACAGGTAAGAAGGAAACAGATAAGGTTTACACTCGTTACACTGGTTATCCAGGTGGTCAGCGCTTCAACACTCCAGCAGAGTTGCGCAAGCGTCCTGATGGAATGGACAAGATCCTCCGTCACGCTATCAAGGGTATGTTGCCAAAGGGCCCTCTCGGTCGTTCTTTGATGGACAACCTCTTCATTTACGATGGCACAGAGCACAAGCACGAGGCACAGCAGCCAAAGGCTATTGATATTAACCAGTATAAATAATTAAGGTAGAATGGAAGTAATTAATGCAATTGGTCGCCGTAAGAGCGCTGTAGCTCGTGTATACCTCACAGAGGGTACCGGTAAGATCACAATCAACAAGAAAGATATTGAGACATATTTCCCATCAGCAATCCTTCGCTATGTAGTAAAGCAGCCATTGCAGTTGCTCGAAGCTGAGGGTAAGTATGATATTAAGGCAAACCTCGACGGTGGTGGTTTCACCGGTCAGAGCCAGGCTCTCCGCCTCGCTATCGCTCGCGCACTCGTTAAGATCGACGCTAACGATAAGAAGGCTTTGAAGGATGCAGGCTTCATGACACGTGACTCACGTGCTGTAGAGCGTAAGAAGCCAGGTCAGCCAAAGGCTCGTCGTCGCTTCCAGTTCAGCAAGCGTTAATCTTATACATATTTTATTATATATATACAGATTATATATAGCTGAGCTAAAAAGTTTAGTATCTAAATCGGTGAGATTCCATTAATCGGGGACTACTCATCGACTGATCTAACATTAGATTCAAAAAGAAAGTAAACACAATTAAAAAGAAAAAACAATGTCAAGAACAAATTTTGACCAGTTACTTCAGGCAGGTTGCCACTTCGGACACCTCCGTCGCAAGTGGAATCCAGCAATGGCTCCTTACATCTTCATGGAGCGTAACGGTATTCATATTATCGACCTCAACAAGACTGTCGCTAAGATCGACGAGGCTGCTGAGGCTCTCAAGACAATTGCCAAGACAGGTAGAAAGATCCTGTTTGTCGCTACTAAAAAACAAGCTAAGGACGTAGTTGCTGAGAAGGCAGCTTCTATCAATATGCCATACGTAAACGAGCGTTGGGCTGGTGGTATGCTCACCAACTTCCCTACAATCCGTAAGGCAGTTAAGAAAATGACAAACATCGATCGTCTGTTGAACGATGGTACATTCTCTAACCTCTCTAAGCGCGAGTTGCTTCAGGTAAGCCGCCAGCGTGCTAAGTTGGAGAAGAACCTCGGTTCTATCGCAGATATGGCCCGTCTCCCAGTAGCCCTCTTCGTTGTTGACGTAATGAAGGAGCACATCGCTGTTAAGGAGGCTAACCGTCTTGGTATTCCAGTGTTCGGTATCGTAGATACCAACTCTGATCCTAAGAATGTTGATTACGTTATCCCAGCTAACGACGATGCTAAGGATTCTGTAGATGCTATCCTTACTGCAGTTTGCGGTGCTATCGCTGAGGCTCTCGAGGAGCGCAAGGCTGAGAAGGCTGACGACAAGGCTGCTGCTGAGCAGAAGGACCAGCCTAAGAAGAAGGCTGCCCGCAAGGACGAGGCTGAGTAATTAGGCAAAGAAATATATACTGAAGCCATTGATTCTGTTTATGATTCGATGGCTTTAGTAGCTTTTAAGCAAAGATTATTATTAACTTTTTAATATAAAAATATTATTATGGCTGTTTCAATTGAAGATATCAAGAAACTTCGCGCTATGACTGGTGCTGGTCTTGCTGACGTTAAGAAGGCACTCACAGAGGCTGAAGGTGATTTCGATAAGGCAAAGGAGTTGCTCCGTGAGCGTGGTCTCGCTATCGCTGCTAAGCGTTCTGACCGTGAGACTTCTAACGGTTGCGTTCTCGTTAAGAAGGTTAACGATTTCGCTGCTATCATCGCTCTCAAGTGCGAGACTGACTTCGTAGCTAACGGTGCTGACTTCATCAAGTTGACATCTGACATCCTCGACGCTGCTATCGCTGCCAAGGCTCACACTCTCGACGAGGTGAAGACTTTGAAGGTTGGCGATGCTGATGCTCAGGCTGCTGTTACACAGCGCTCTGGTATCACTGGCGAGAAGATGGAGCTCGACGGCTACTGTGTTCTCGAGGGTGACAACATCGAGGTTTACGACCACATGAACAAGCACACTTTGTGTACTATGGTTCAGCTCAACGAGAACAACGAGGAGGCTGGTCACAAGGTAGCTATGCAGGTTGCTGCTATGCGCCCTGTAGCTCTCGACGAGTCTTCTGTTTCTGAGGAGACTAAGAAGACTGAGCTCGAGGTTGCTGTTGCCAAGACTAAGGAAGAGCTCGTAGAGAAGGCTGTTAACGCTGCTTTGAAGAAGGCTGGCATCAACCCAGCTCACGTTGACTCTGAGGAGCACATCGAGAGCAACACTAAGAAGGGTTGGTTGACACCTGAGCAGGCAGAAGAGGCTCGCAACATCAAGAAGACTGTTGGTGAGGAGAAGGCTGCTACTTTGAACCCTACTATGATCCAGAACATTGCTAATGGTCGTCTGGCTAAGTTCTTCAAGGAGAACTGCCTCGTTGACCAGGAGTTCCAGTTCGGTGACGGTGACAAGCAGACTGTTGCTCAGTACCTCGCTTCTCAGAGCAAGGATCTCAAGATCGTTGCTTACCAGCGCTTTACTCTTGCTGCTGAGTAATCATTACTCAAAAGCAAGCGTTAATTTGACTTATAGTTAAATTAGAATACCCGGGAGTTATGAAGTTAAGCCTCGCTTTGCTTCTAACTCCCATTTCTTTTTTATATAAAAATTTGATGTTATGAAGATATTTGCCATCGGTATGAACTATACCGAACACAATAAATCGCTGCATGGCACGTTATCTAAACCAGAGCGTCCTGTCATCTTCACCAAGGCAGATTCTGCTTTGCTCAATAACGGCAAGCCTTTCTTCATCCCTGATCATCTGGGAAGAATAGAGTATGAAACCGAAGTAGTGGTCAGAATATCCAAGTTGGGAAAGACCATTCCGCAGCGTTTCGCCCACCGCTATTACGATGCAGTAACCGTAGGTATCGACTTTACGGCACGCGAGATGCAGAAGAAGCTGCGCGAGGCTGGCCAGCCTTGGGAACTCGCCAAGGGATTCGACGGTTCTGCGGTTATCGGCGAATGGGTCGACATCCAGAAGTTCCGTGATATCCAGGCACTGCACTTCCGCCTCGACCTCAATGACAAGACCGTACAGGAAGGCTGCACGAGCGATATGCTCTACAAGGTAGATGAAATCATCTCCTACATCAGCCAGTACTTCACGCTCAAGACGGGCGACCTGCTCTATACCGGATGTCCTACAGGCTGCGGTCCTGTCAACATCGACGACCATCTCGTAGGCTATCTCGAAGACAGGAAGGTGCTCGATTTTCACTGTAAATAAACAATATTGCAAGTAATATATTGATATGAACACAACAAAGGTTTGGAAATACATGCTGCTGGCATGCCTGCTCATGTTGGTGGCTCCTGCTCAGGCACAGCGATTCTTTAATCTGACCTCTTCAGAAGTCAGAGTAGATTCCGTGTTGCCCCGTTTCGTGTATTCCATTCCTTTGACCGGTGCATATCGTGACTCCGTATATACCGTTAGCCTGAAATATGGCGAGTATATCGACATGACTGCCTCCGACATCGCCAATTACAACCGCCTGTCGGGTGCAGTTCCTCCTGAGCAGGTATTTCCACAGCAGCGGGTTACCGAATGCCGTAAGCAGGGCGTACTCCAGATAGATTTCAGTCCTGTCGTATTCCGCAATAACCGCCATCAGCTGCTGGTCAGCTTCATGCTCCAGGTAGATGCCCGTCCCCTGAAGCGCTCCGAGCGTTCCAGTCGAGGTTCTCTGTTGGCTAAGGGCAAAGTATCAGCCTTCACTTCTTCTGATGCTTTGCGCTCAGCCTCTTCCCTCTATGCCTCCCATTCCGTCCTAGCCTCAGGCAGATGGGCGAAGATCAGAGTCAGCGAAACCGGTTTCCATCAGCTTACCGAACAGGTAGTGCGCCAGGCAGGTTTCTCCGATATCAGCAAGGTGAAGATTTACGGCTATGGCGGCAATCTGCAGAACGAAGCCCTTCTGGCGAGCGAACTGCAGGCTACCGACGATCTTCAGGAAGTTCCCCAGTGCATCGTTGGCGGCAAGCATTATTTCTATGCCGAGGGTCCGGTATCCTGGAAGTCAGAAACTGCCCTCCAGCGCATCCGTAATCCTTATTCCGATTACGGCTACTATTTTATTACCCAGACCGATGGAGAGCCACTGGTGCAGGATTCAGCCACCTTTGTCTCTTCCCATTATCCGCAGCCATACGATTATCATTCCCTCTACGAGTCAGATGGTTTCAGCTATTATCATGGCGGCAGAAACCTCTTCGATGCAGAAGAACTGAAGGTGGGCGATGAAAAGAGAGTGGTAATCACGAATACCACCGGTTCTGCGGCAGGTAAACTCTCCGTAGCCCTGACTACCACCACAAACAGCGTGGCTCAGATACTGAAGAATGGCAAGGCTTTGGGCAAAATCACCCTTTCTCTCAAGGATGACAATCCGACGGAGGATATATCTTACCTCAAGGCTACAGAGAAGGTTGCCACTTATTCCATTTCCGATTTCCAGGATAAGGATACCATCTCTATCACGGTCTTGTCAGGTGCTTCCATCCGCCTCGATTATATCTCCGTAACATGGGCAGAGCCTAGAAGCTGTGCCTTTACCGCTGCCAACCTGACCGCCGGTGGAAAGATTCCGGCTGCCCAGTATGTCTACGGCATCACCAACCAGGATCATCATGCCGATGGAGCAGCCGATATGGTCATCATCATCCCGACCTCACAGAAACTGCTGAAACAGGCACAGCGGCTGAAAAAATTTCATGAACAGCACGACGGACTGCGCGTTACCATCGTGCCTGCCGATGAACTCTATAACGAATTTTCTAGCGGTACCCCCGATGCCAACGCCTACCGCCGCTACCTGCGCATGCTTTCTGATAAGGCGCAGAGCGAGGCAGATATGCCGAAATATCTCCTGCTCTTCGGCGACTGCGTATGGGATAACCGCATGCTTACCTCCGGTTGCAGAACCCTGAATCCAGACGATTATCTGCTGTGCTTTGAGAGTGAAAACTCCTTCAGTGCCGTTTCCTGCTTCGTCAGCGACAGCTGGTTCGGCATGCTCGGCGAGGGAGCCGGACTGTATCCTAACCGCGAGCTGCAGGATGTAGCCGTAGGCCGCTTCCCGGTAACTTATGCAGAAGAAGCCCAGGTGCTGGTAGACAAGACCATCAGTTATGCTCAGAATGCCAATGTAGGTGCCTGGCAGAACACCCTGATGTTTATGGGCGATGACGGAAACGGAAACCTCCACATGCAGGATGCCGATGATGTGGCAAATGATGTGCTCACCACCTATCCCGCCTATCTCGTCAAGAAAGTGATGTGGGATGCCTATACCCGCGAAACCTCCTCTTCGGGCAATACCTATCCCGAAGCAACGCGGATTATCAAACAGCAGCAGGCTGCGGGAGCCCTCATCATGGATTATGCCGGACATGGCGATCCTACACAGATGTCGCACGAATCTGTTCTGAAACTCACCGATTTTGCCGATTTCCGCAATACCAACCTGCCGCTCTGGGTAACCGCCTCCTGCGATATCATGCCGTTCGACGGGCTCGAAGCCAACATCGGCGAATATGCGCTGCTTAACGATAAAGGCGGCGCAGTAGCTTTCTATGGCACCACCCGTACCGTTTACGCCCAGTATAACAGACATATCAACCGTGCCTTCATCCACAGAGTGCTCAGTCTGGTAGACGGTAAGCCTATTACGATAGGCGAGGCGCACCGACTGGCGCAGAACGACCTGGTGAGCGGCAACGGACCAACTTCCGGCTCCGATGTCACGGTGAACCATCTCCATTATTCCCTTCTGGGCGACCCTGCTCTTGCACTCAATCTGCCTATGCATCAGATTGTGGTAGATTCCATCAATGGCATTCCTGTTGCCGGAGCCGCAACCCTGCCGATGCTGAAGGCAGGCTCTATCGCCCGCATGGCAGGTCATATCGAGGGAGCAGACGACTTCCGGGGCGTCATCACCGCTACCGTAAGAGATTCCAAGGAAACGGTTACCTGTCGCCTGAACGATACCGGCAAGGATGGCGCCGAGAAGGCTTTCGAATACAAAGACAGAACCAAGACCCTGTTTCAGGGCACCGATAGCGTAAGAGGCGGCAAGTTTACCTTCTCCTTTGCCGTTCCGCTGGATATCAATTATTCCAACCAAAGCGGTCTGGTCAACCTCTATGCGGTGAATACCGCCAAGACCCTCTCCGCCCACGGCTCCAGCGAGCAGTTTACGGTAGGCGAGAGCGAGGAGCAGAAGAACGATTCCATCGGTCCTTCCATCTACTGCTATCTCAATTCGCCTTCCTTCGTAGATGGCGGCAATGTCAACACCACCCCGTTCTTTGTGGCAAAGATAACCGATAAGGACGGAATCAATGCTGCCGGAAGCGGTATCGGTCACGACCTGCAGTTGGTGATAGATGGCGATATGTCGAAGGCCTACGTGCTGAACAGCAATTTCATCTACGATTTCGGAACCTATACCAGCGGTTCTACCTATTACAGCATACCGCAACTGGAACCGGGCAAGCACGAACTCACCTTCCGTGCCTGGGATATCCAGAACAACAGTTCTACGGTGAAGCTCCGCTTCAATGTGGTGAAGGCACTGAGTCCGGCGCTCTTCGATGTGGGCGTAACCGCCAATCCGGCTAAGACCTCCACCACCTTCATCATCAGCCACGACCGCACAGAGAGCGATATGGACGTGGTGGTAGAAGTGTTCGATTCATCGGGCAGACAGCACTGGCGCCATTCCGAAAGCGGTGTACCTACCTCGGGCAGCTATACCGTAAGCTGGGACCTCACCTCCGATAGCGGCACCCCTCTGGGCACCGGCGTATATCTCTATCGCGTCAAGGTGGCGAGCGATGGCAGCAGCTACACCTCTAAAGTCAAGAAACTCATCATTATCAAATAAAAATATATTTACAATGGGAATGAAAAAAATCTATAAGATATTCATCTTGGGATGTCTCGCTCTGATGGCATCAGAAGTGAAGGCGCAGGATAAGAAAGATCTCTTCAATCCTGTGAACTATGCAGTCATTTCGCAAACCATAGCTCCTGATGCCCGTGGTGGCGGCTTGGGAGACATCGGTGCGGCTACCGACCCTGATGTCAACTCTCAGTACTGGAATCCGGCAAAATATCCTTTCACCATTTCGCGTGCCGGTGTGTCGCTCAGCTTCACTCCTTGGCTGCGCTCGCTGGTCAATGATATGAATCTTGCCTATCTCTCTGGCTATTACCGCATTGGTGATTACAGCGCCGTATCTGCATCGCTCCGCTATTTCAATATGGGTGAAGTGTTTACCAGCGAAGAGGGTGCCGAGAGTGGCACGGGTATGACCATCAATCCTTACGAGATGTCGGTCGATGTGGCTTATTCTCTGATGCTCAGCGAGAAGTTCTCTCTTGCTGCCGCCATCCGCTGGATCTATTCCGATATGCGCTTCGATTATACCGAAGATAATTCGCCAGCCTCCGCTTTCGCAGCCGATATCGCTGCCTATTACCAGAACTATGTGGTCATCGGCCAGCGCGAATGCCAGTTGGGTTTTGGCTTGAATATTTCTAACATCGGTAGTAAGATTACTTTCAGTGGCAAGGAGTATGGCGAGTTCCTGCCAGCCAACATGCGTCTGGGTGCTTCGCTGATGATTCCTATCGACGAGTACAGCCGCATCACCCTGGCAGCCGATGCCAACAAGTATCTGGTGCCTACCGTTCCGAAGCAGGAAGAGGGTGAGGACAATTCAGAATATGAAGACCGTGTGCATCGTGAGTATGATGATATTTCGGGCATCAGCGGTATCTTCAAGAGTTTCAGCGATGCCCCTGGCGGTTTCAAGGAAGAGCTGGAGGAAATCAACTACGGATTGGGTGCCGAGTATGTATACAATGATAAGTTTGCGCTCCGTGCCGGTTATCATCATGAGAGTCAGAGCAAGGGTAACCGCAAGTACTTCACCGTGGGTGCCGGTTTCAAGATGAATGTCTTCTCGCTCGATGCTGCCTATGTGGTGGCTACCGCCAAGAGCAACCCGCTCGACCAGACCCTCCGCTTCACCCTGTCGTTTGATATGGATGGACTGAAGGACCTCTTTAAGAGATAGTTTTTTAGTGATTATTGATTAGTTATTATATATAGATATGAATATACGTGTAGGATTTGGATATGATGTCCACAAGCTGGTGGTTGACCGCGACTTGTGGCTGGGAGGAATCAAGATAGATTATGAATTGGGATTGCTGGGCCACAGCGATGCCGATGTGCTGATACATGCCATTTGCGATGCCCTGCTGGGCGCCGCCAACATGCGTGATATCGGATATCATTTCCCGGATACGGCAGCAGAGACACTGAATGTGGATTCTAAGATACTGCTCCGCAAAACGATGGAACTGATAGCTACCAAGGGTTATACACTGGGCAATATCGATGCTACAGTCTGTGCCGAACGCCCTAAACTCAACCAGCATGTGCCAGCCATGAAAGCCTCTCTGGCAGAGGTGATGGGGGTAGACGAAGACCAGATATCCATCAAGGCAACAACCACCGAGAAACTCGGATTCACGGGCAGAATGGAGGGCATCTCCGCCTATGCCACCGTTCTTATCCAGAAAGGATAGAACGCAAGCAGCACGCCCTGAAAGGGCAGAAGCTTTATATTCAGCAAAATGTAGGAAAAGTGTCAGAAAGTTGTTAATTTCCGTTTCTTTTGTTCATTTTTGATTGATATATATCAAAAAAATGCAAAAACGTCACACTTTCTTGGCTGAATATTTGGTGAATAGCCGAAATAGTAGTAATTTTGCAGCGTCAAAAGGTTAATAGATTGTTTAGGTTAGTAGTAATAGATTTAGGTTTTTAGTTATTAGGTTTTAAGGTAGATTGTTTAACCGATAATTGAGAAAGTCGTGAGACTATTTTGATTAGATTTTTTTAAGTTAAACATATTGCATGCCACAGCTCGTTGAGAGTTGTGGTATGTTTTTTTATGCTCCTTTCTCCCCCTTCCGTTTTCTCTTTTCCGATTTCCTCGAAAAAAAACATGCCTTTTTATTTTGTTTTGTCTCCGATTTGTACTATCTTTGCAGTATCAATCAATATACGCAGCTTTTTGCGGTATCAAAAATATACGCAGATGAGAGTACTCATAGTAAATACAAGTGAAAAGACAGGCGGAGCGGCAGTAGCAGCCAACCGCCTGATGGATGCCCTTAACAACAATGGCGTTAAGGCAAAGATGTTGGTACGCGACAAGGAGACAGAAGACATTACCGTGGTCAGTCTGCCCCGTTCGCTCAGGTTGCAGTGGAACTTCCTGTGGGAGCGCTGGTGCGTATTCTGGCATCTCCATTTCTCCCGTCAGCGCCTCTGGGAGGTAGACATGGCAACATCGGGTACCGATATCACCAGGCTCCGCGAGTTTCAGGAGGCAGATGTCATCCATCTCTCCTGGATTAACCAGGGCATGCTCTCACTCAAGAACATCCGCAAGATAATCCGCAGCGGCAAACCGGTGGTATGGACCATGCACGATCTCTGGCCAGCTACCGGCATCTGCCATTATGCCCGTGGCTGCAACCGCTATGCCTCCGCCTGCGGCAACTGTCCGCTTCTCCCCAATAAAGGCAGCAAGAACGACCTCTCAGCAAAGATATTCCGCCGCAAGAAGGAACTCTACCATCGCGGCGCCATCTCCTTCGTCACCTGTAGCCGTTGGCTCGAACGGCAGGCTAAGGGCAGCGGTCTCTTCGTAGGTCAGCGCATCACCAACATCCCGAATCCGATAGATACCCACGTGTTCTGTTCGCAGAATCAGGCAGAGGCGCGTCTGCGTGCCGGTCTGCCAGCCGACAAGCATATCATCCTCTTCGTATCCCAGCGCGTAACCGACGGGCGCAAGGGCATGCGTTATTTCATCGAAGCCATCGACCGGCTGGTAGCGCGCTATCCCGAGATGAAGGAGAATACCGCCATCGCCATCCTGGGCGGCCATTCCGAGGAAGTAAACCTCACCCTGCCGTCCTATTCGCTCGGCTATGTCAGCGATGAGAAGCAGATAGTGGCAATCTACAATTCGGCAGATGCCTTCGTGCTGCCATCGCTCGAAGATAACCTCCCTAACACCATCATGGAGTCGATGGCGTGCGGCGTGCCGAGCATCGGTTTCAGGGTAGGAGGTATACCGGAGATGATAGACCATCAGCAGAACGGCTACGTAGCTAACTATCGCGATACCGAAGACCTGGCGAGTGGCATCCACTGGGTACTCGAAGAGGCCGACAGGGCGGCTCTGAAGCAGGCATGTCTGCAGAAGGTAGCACAGAACTATTCGCAGCATGCCGTAGCATTGAAATATATTGAAGTTTATAACGAGGCGATGGCCTACAAAAACTATAAGTTATGATTAAGTTCACCGTCGTAACCTGTACATATAATGCCGAGAAGGAGTTGCAGCGTACCCTCGACAGCGTGCAGCGCCAGACCTACTGCAACATCGAGCACATCATCATGGATGGCGGTTCCCGCGACCGTACCCTCCAGCTGGTGAAGGCATATCAGCATCGCAATGCAGTAGGCGAGAGCTCGCACGAAATCGTGGTGATATCAGAACCCGACAAGGGACTTTATGATGCCATGAACAAGAGCATCGACCGTGCTACGGGCGATTACCTGGTGTTCATGAATGCCGGTGACACCTTTCCTACAGCCGATACGCTGGAATATGTAGAAGGCTGTGTAGGCGAAGGAGAATTACTGCCCGGCGTACTTTACGGGGATACCGATATCGTGGACGAGATGGGCCATTTCCTGCGTCATCGCCGCCTGGCTCCACCCAAGAAGCTCACGTGGCGTTCGTTCATCTGGGGCATGCTGGTGTGTCACCAGTCATTCTATGCCCGCACAGACATAGCCCGTGAGATTCATTACGATCTGCACTACCGTTATTCGGCAGATGTAGACTGGTGCATCCGCATCATGCGGGAGTCATCTCGCCGCAAGTTGCCGTTGCGCAACGTCCATGCCGTCCTCACCCATTTTCTGGATGGTGGCATGACCACGCAGAACCACAAAGCCTCCCTGAAGGAGCGTTTTCAGGTGATGCGCACCCATTACGGCCTTCTTCCCACCCTTGCAGTTCATGCCTGGTTCGTGATAAGAGGGGCTGTAAAGAGATAGAATTTTTAAAAATTGTTTAATAATATTTGTTTGCAAAGTGTTGACTATTAACTAGTTAGTGTACCATGTACGGCGAAATACCGTATATGGGTAGCCGACTGCTTAAAGGGTTTTAAAAAAGCCCCCGATGCGTGATGCACCGGG